>ULXY01021741.1_pt1 | contig 28148 bp, 34 predicted proteins | sample 1961741 | NCBI WGS metagenome assembly ULXY01 (sample SAMEA4835851, study PRJEB28245) | human gut metagenome | biome: gut microbiome; material: fecal sample | place: Denmark | collected 2008
TCAGCAACACTGATTTTTTACATGTTTAAAATTTTGATTCGTGCTTTTGATTCATTGGCTAAATAACAAAGCTGAATAATCCCTACTACGGATTTGTGATTTTATCTTTGACCAGAAGTGTTGTACAATTTAATTGTACAACTCAAAGAGGAAGCACTATGTTTACATGTAACTATAGCCATGCTCGCGATAACCTAGCCTCGTTACTCGAGCTGGCGGTTGATGAAAATCAGCCCGTTGAGATTCAGCGCCGCAAAGGTGGTGCTGCTGTACTGGTTGATAAAGACGCTTTTGAACGATACCGTAAAGCGGCTCTTGATGCTGAGTTTGCAGAGATCATGCAAAGTCATGGGATGGCCTATACGGAGCTTTCTAAGCGATGAAATTCGTTAGTTCACAGGAAGTGATTGAGTTTCATGACCGCTTGATTTCGCGTGATGGTGGCGTGGCGGGTATGCCAGAACCCGGTCGCGCTGACGCGATCATTCATCGTGTTTTGAACATGTATCATTATGAAGGTGTGACAGATATTATGGATCTGGCTGCCGTGTATTTAGTTGCTATTGCTCGTGGTCACATTTTCAACGATGCAAATAAGCGAACTGCCTTGTTTGTTGCGCAGGTCTTTTTAAAACGGAATGGTGTACATATTATTAGTTCACGTATTTCGTTTGATGAAATGCAAATTATCGTTTTGAATGCTGCAATAGGTGAATATAACTGGAAGATGGTTTCTGACCATCTTAAAGCCATTATACTAAATTAGAGATAGGTATCTCTTGACACTATAGGGCAAAATGTCCTATAGTGTATTTGAAGGCCGGGTATATCACTCAGGTCAAATACCGGAGAACTCCGATGAATAATGAAGTTATCGTTACTGCTCGTAAACTTACAGATTATGAAGAACGCCTGATGTTTATGCCGAAATTCTTCGGCCAATACTGGCTTTTTGTGGAAAACCACACTTATAACTGGATGCGTAAATTAAGTCCTGAAAATAAAAGCCGATATTTAAGCAGTGCGCTGGATAAAATTGAAGCCCATTACAATGGTGGTGAGTGGGATTTTTATGAACTTTCAAATGGTGGTTATTTTATGGCGCCAAACAGCCGTGAACATTACCGTATTTCTGTCCAGGGTAATTACTTTGACGGTTTGTTAAGCGCAGAAGCTGCAGGTATGGTGGCAACCAGTTTTGTGCTGGCCCAGCTTGCTAATTCTAATCTGCCATTTTCAGAAAGATGTAGTGCTTATTATCATCAACTGTTTGATTACGCCAGCGGGCATCAAGAATATGCGCAGTTCCGTGCGGCCATCGATTAAGTGAGTCTTTATCCCCTGCTCTGCAGGGGATTTTTCAGGGGTTTAATATGTCCAAACATTATCCTGGCGATGACTCTCGCGATCAGCAAATGGAAGCCATTGCGCAGCAGCTGCCGGACGACCATCGCATTCTCGACGCGGCGTACTCAGCGCTAATTGATTTGAATAAAGCCTGTATGACCGGCGATCCGCAACAGCGCCATGATGCTGTGTACCGGTTTGAAGCCTGTATCTGGAAAATGAACGGTAAAACCTTCTTTGGGTGTCATGAAGCGGCTCATGTTATTAGTGAATATTGCCGTGCTGATGACGGTAGCATTCCTATGTGGGGCCAGCACGGTGATTTTATCATCGAAAGTTTCAGTGGTATGCGAGCAAGGGTTAAGGTCGAAGCCGGATGTATGATGGGGTATCTTTCCACCTCGTTCCATGCCGTTGATTTAAGCGCACCCTTTGTATCCGAAACAGGGTATCGTTCGCATTTTGTACAGCTTTCAGATGTCAAACCTGGAGAAACCGTTGATGCACACGTATCCCGCGTATTTCAAAGCCTGATTGACGCCAGAAAGAAACCTGCTTTTATCGCTGCTGATTCCCGTGACAGGCTGGCATCTGAGCCTTTGCCTGATTGGTTAAAATCCCTTTCGCCCCCCCCTGATAGAACGCCTCTAACGCTCCCAGACGGCTTTGTTAGAGTCGAGGCGTTATTACCCGCCTCTAAAGCATTTATCGCCCGTAAATGGGCTGTAGCAGCTCAGGAACGCATTACAGCTATTATGCAGAGAGAGCTGGAGGCTGAAAGGGAAACTATGCGGGCTGAAAGCGAACGGCGCAAGCAACTGGCAAAGGAGCGTTCCAAAGAATACAAAGAGCGGATGATTACTGTTCAGCGTTATAAAGAATTTTACGTTGGTGCTCGATGTGAAATCGTGAGTGTGCATCATCCGGTGTTTGCTAAAAATATTGGCACTATTGTAAAAATCGTTACGATATACGATTCAGGATGTGTGGAGGCGCATGAAGATAAGCCTATACGTTATCGAATCAACCGTCGCGGAACTCAGGTAGTGGATTTTGACCCTACTTGCGTTCGTACTTTTTACAATATTGATCAACTGAAATTACTGGAAGACAACAAAACAGGTGAATCGTGAATGCAAACTAAACCCTACCCTGTCTTAATCAGGTCAGAATGTTTTTTACCCTTTGGTGCGGGATGGGATTGTCCTACGCCAGAAGAAATTCGTACTTTGATGCAGATAGCAGAGCTAACAGGAAGCAAAGCAGCCACACTGACCGGTCTGAAAGACAGCCGAACCGTCAGGCGCTGGGTTGGGGGGGATACACCCATTCCTTTTTCGGCCTGGGCTATTCTGGTTGAATATGCAGGATTGGGTAAAATCTGGAAGGTGTGAAACAGATTTTAGCTGCTAAAATTGCAATTATAGGACAATATGTCCTATAATATGCGTAAAGGTTTGGTAAACCACTTGAATAAAGCAGGAGGCCAGTATGACCAATGTCGTTAAATTTCCTCGTCAAGAGGGAAGTAAACCGCAGCAAATTCGGGCGGTCGAGGATGTCGCTGGTCCAGCATCAGAAAACACAGTACGTAATATCCTGTATGGTGTCATTGGTGCGGTATACATGGTGCTGGTTATTCTCTGGATTCCTGTTCGCTTCCTGCTGATCGCGAACGTTGTCATCCAGTTTTTTAAAATGCTGTTTAAATGGAGTGATGGCCCATTTGCTGCAGCCTGGCCGTTCGTGACCAGTTTCCTTGTACTGGCTACTCTCACTTACATTATGGCAACATGGAAACCCAAAGTGTCATAGATAGAATGAATGCGTTGGCATTTCTGATTATATAATGTCAGTTAATTTCTAATTGTAAATTATAGAGGGTTTAATATGAGTATGGATCTATCTCATCTGGCCGAAATGACACCTTCTGATGAAGCACGATTTTTTACCGTTTTTGATAGACAACTTGGATATGATGCAGGTGAAGAAGCCCGTGCCAATCTTCTTAGTGGCGTACCTATTTATTACGCTGAACGAAATACACCAGAAGGGTGTGTTATAAAAGAATATCCAGATGGCCGTAAGGAACTGGTGAGTTTCATGACTGGTACAGAAAAAGTAGTTGAGGTTAAGCTCTGATGCGTCCTCAACTCTGGGTTATTGCTGGGCCTAATGGTGCAGGAAAATCTACCCTAGTTAAGCGACATATCCTTGGGAAAATAGAGGTTGTTAACCCTGATGATATTGCGCGGGAACAAGGTATAAGCAATCGAAAGGCAGGAGAGCAGGCACTTTTTCTGCGCACGGAAAATATCAAAAATAGATGTACTTTCGCTGTAGAAACGACACTCACAGGAATGGGGGAGATTAAGTTAATGCAGCTTGCTGCAACTGCAGGTTACAAAATTAATTTAATCTATGTGGGGGTGAAAGATGTAGGAATGTCAGTAGCTCGCGTTAACCAGCGTGTAAGCCTTGGTGGTCATAATGTGCCTGTTGATGATATTTTCAGACGATACGAGCGTTCTGTAACCAACCTACCTAAAGCTATGGCCGTGGCTGACCGGGTATGGGTATTTGATAACAGTTATAACAGACGGCGATTACTTTTCCGCACAGAACAAGATAAAACAAAGTTCATTTCTAATGATTTGCCTGATTGGTTTAAAAAAGTCGCTGGGACAGAGATTGAGCAGGCCAGAATGAAAAAGAAGAAATTAAGTCGTTAGTTAAATGTCCAAGGATAAACCGGCTATAAGCCGGTTTTTTTTTGATAGTAGATGAAAAGTGAGTAGTTTTCTGTTTCTTTATATCGAAAAAAGTGTATTTTAGCAGCTAAAATTATTGACCTGCACACGTTGTTTAGCTAAACTTTGTTTGCGGTGTCATTAAGGCGTCTAGTTAAAGGCGTTGAACCGGGAAGTAAATTTATGACGACTGTTAATAATAATGATCCGCATGTTGCCAAAACGGGCAATGAAAAAAAACGCCTGACTAATGAGGTATTTGCAAGAGTTACCCGAAGCCTGAATGTTGGTAAGCAAACGCTTGATATCGCTTACGGCGTACTGGTTGAAGGAAGACCGCAGAAATATTTTGTTGAAACGCTGGATATTTCTCGCGGGGCTGTTTCTCAGGCAGTTAACAGAGTGTGGGATGCCTATAAACAAGAAGTACCTGACGGTTTTGTGCGTATTGAAGTAGTGTTACCGGAGCGGCAGGCTTTCATTGTTAAAAAGTGGGCTGACGAGGCAAAACGTAAACAGGAAGAATAGCGATGGCTATGAAAGTATTGGTTACAGCAAATCAAAAAGGTGGTGTTGGCAAGACTTCCACCCTGGTTCATCTGGCATTTGATTTTTCAGAACGAGGCAAGCGGGTTGCTGTAATCGATATGGATACCCAGGGCAACGCCTCTTTTACCCTGAAACAGTTCTCGTCCGGCATTAAAGCGAATGAAATGTGGGGCGAGATCGAGCCAACTCGCTTTACCCAAATGCCTGAGAGCGGAATTTCTCTCATTGAGTCAGATATTCAACTGGCAAACGTAGAAAAATTAAATCTGCCGGAAATGGTGAAGCAGTTCCGCTATAACCTGCAGCAGTTGGCGGACAGTGGCTTTGACGTCTGCCTGATTGATACTGCGCCTACGGTTAACAATGCGCTTATAGTTGCGCTGGCGAGCGCTGATTTTGTGGTATGCCCTATTGAGCTTGAGGTGTACTCAATTCAGGGTATTAAAAAAATGCTGACCACCTTCACCCAGGTGAAACGCAAAATGAACAGCAAGCTGGAATTTATTGGTATGGTTCCAAGTAAGGTAGATGGCCGCAATCCTCGCCATGTAAACCACCTGCAGGAGCTGCAGACGGCCTACCCTACGTTAATGGTTCCTGTGTCTGTCGGGTTGCGAAGCAGCATTGCTGATGCACTGGCTTCACATGTCCCTGTCTGGAAAATCAAGAAGACAGCAGCACGTAAAGCCAGCCAGGAAATGAGAGCACTGGCCTATCATGTTTTTACTAAGATGGAGATTGCATAATGACTAAAAAAAATTCTTCCGGCCTTGGCCTTGATACCGTTGGTGATCTCTCCGACTTTCTTGATGCGTCTGCAGGTGCTGAGGGTAAACCACTGATGCTGGACGTTGATGCGATTGATCCCGATCCTGAACAACCGCGTAAGCAGGACAACCCAGGGTTCTCAGAGGAATCCATTAAGGAGCTGGCTGATACCATTAAAGCGCGTGGTGTGAAAATGCCTGTCTCCGTTCGCGAGAACCCGGAGCAAGCGGGGCGCTATATTATTAACCATGGAGAACGTCGCTGGCGAGCCAGTAAAGTGGCCGGGAAGAAACAAATTCCCGCTTTTATCGATAATGACTATAGCGACGATGATCAGGTCATTGAGAACATCCAGCGTAATGACCTGACGGCGCGTGAAATTGCCGTACACATTGGCCGCAAACTGGCTGAGGGGGTATCAAAATCTCAGATTGCTAAACGGCTTGGCAAGTCGCCAGCGTTCGTAACCCAACACGCAGCGTTGCTGGACCTGCCGGATTGTATAGCAGATGCTTTTAATAAAGGTTCAATCCGTGATGTTACCGTAGTTAATGAGCTGGTAACGGCTTACAAGCAAGACCCGGAAGAAGTTCAAAAACTGCTTGAAGAGAACGAGGGTGAAGACATTACCCGTAGTGCGGTGAAAGTTTTCCGTGAGTTCCTGGACGAAAAAGAATCCAACAAGCGTGATCCAGACACCATTGACGCCTTCAATGGCCGTACCGATTCGGAAGCTGCCGAAGATGATACGGACGGCCACGATGATAACGATGTGACCGATAAGGTCCGTAAGACGCCAGAAAAGGAAACCGATCCTGATAAATTCAAAAAGGCTATTGTTATCGTTGAGTACCTGGGGGAGCAGGGCCGCCTTATCCTGACCAAGCGCCCAAGTGAAGAAGGGCTTGCCTGGATTAAGTTTGATTCAACTGGTGTAGAAGAAGAGCTAAATCTCGAAAACGTGAAAATAATTTGCCTTATTGAAGGATAAAAGGTATCAATTTCCGCTCAGAATCCCGCAGTCGCGGGATTTTTTTTATTAATATTATTTATTGCATAATTTTAGCCGCTAAAATGTATAGATGTAGCTAAACAAAATTTAACCTGAGGGCTATGTAGTTCCGTCAGGGCAGAGAATTCATGGTTCCTGGCGGCTATTTCCTAAAAACGCATCATTACCGGTGATGTTACTTATGAGTAAGGTGACGCAGGGAGAGTTAAGAACCATACTCAACATGCAAAACAACATTAGGAATGAGCGGCAAAAACACCAATATCTGTATCAGAGTACTGACATCCTTATCAACCTGGCTGGGATGAGGGATTGAGCATGACACAATAGCTCTTAACTTATCGTAGCTGGAAGAAAGCCCTATCTTGGTCCTTTCGACAAACAGCGCCTGAAAGAAGCCCACAAACGCATTTTTAACGGCATTTATCCATAGGGCCGGAGAATACCTGGATGATGGTTAAAGAGTAGTTGGGTAATCAGTTGCCGATTCAACTTAAAAATAGCAGTTAGCCCTATCTCAATACAGACGGTTGATGATAACACAAGGAGTAACACCGACATGAGCAAACAGCGTGTTCTTGTCATGAACGGCCAGCGAGTGCTGCAAAGCGAAGAAGCTGGAAAATGGAAAAATGACAATGTTGATAGAGCGGGCAGCATAAAGCCAGGCATTTACCCGCTTTATCTGTCCAAGGGGCCGGATAAAGCCAGCTCTTATAATGGGCCGATTTTACACGCAGATAAGCAATCAGTATATCAGCAGGTAGGTAAGCAGATTTTCAAGCATGATCGCCAAAATTTCGATAAACTGCCAGAGGTAGGTACGGAAAAAAGTATTTCGTATGACCAGACTTCCGGTAAAGCTCAGGTAGCAGCAGCCACAGAGAAGCAGGGCCGGAAGTTCTCCAGATAGCGAATAGCGTAGGAGTCCCGGATGAAGCCAACTACCCCATTTAAAAATCCCGGCACGGTCCGGGATACCTCCTCCCCTCGTCAGCAGCCTGATATTACACCTGATCTTCTCGCAGAGTCGGAAGCCGTAAATATCCAGGAACAGGTACAGCAACTGCATGACGAACAGCAGCAGTTGATCAATGACCCTTCCCATTTGCAGGATTCGCAAACTGACGCCGGTAACATTGAGCAGGAATATAAGGATGCGGTAGAGGCGGCAGTAGCGGATAAAGAAACGCAGGCAGAAAACCTTGAAAACCGGCTGGAATCGCTGATAGACAAGCAGGAGGCGGTTCTGCAGCAGATGATGAGTCGTCAGCCTGGGTTTTTGGCTCTGCCCGGCCAGAAGGCAAAATGGAAGTCACAGGTACAACAACAACAGTCATTGCTGAGTCGCCTGCAGAACCGGCTGGAAACTGTCAAAGAGATTCATGACGGGATGGGGTTACATGGCCCGCGTATACACGAACTTGCGACGGCCAAAGTGCGGCATGATAAACCAGAGCTTGCCGAAGGATGGGATGAAATGCGGGCTGCACAGCGAGCGCATGAGAATCTCATGCGGAAGCAGGCGAAAGAACAGAAAGAAAAGCTACAAAGAGAGCAGACCCCATCACTAAGTAAAGGGAATGGTCTGAGCCTTACAAGAACAATAACTTGATCAGCTACAGAATCCCCGTCATGCGGGGATTTTTTTCCGCAACAATTCCTACCCCCTAAAAACAGCGAAACCCCGATAAACGGGGTTCAGGCCGGTTGGCGATAAGGCACGCTACAACATAACAAAATTTTAGCCGCTAAAACTTAGCGGCTAATAGTCACTTGTAAAACGTTGCAATGAATGCGACGGCAGCAGCCATTAAGGTGATCACCGCCGCCGCCATATTCATCATGGCAAGTTTTCTTGCCCCTTCTATGTGCGCCCGCGATTTTCTGATCTCGTCCTGAACTTCCTTTCTGATTATGACAGCGGTTTCTGTGGCGGCAGATGTCAAAACCCGCTCCATTACTTCCGTATTCGCCTTTAGCGCGGCGTTAAGGATACGGTCAGCCTTATCCTTCGCGCTGTAATCCCATTGCATCAGGGCGCTTTGTAGCTCGGATTTAAACTCATCCAGAATTTCACCCTGTTTCTCCTGGCTTTCATCCAGCAAATAACGAAGCAGGGTAGGAACGACCATAATCGGATCGGTTTCATCCAGGGCTATACCATGCTTTTTAGCAATGAGCGCAATGAGTTCTTCCGTCTTATCATCCATCAGATCACCGTTACTAAATCAAGCTGTTCGAAAATAAGGGCGCGAACCTGTTTCAGACGCTGGCGAACCATAATAGATAATGATTTATCTTCAATGGCCTCATCGAAGGTCTTGTAGTTTTCCAGCATGTCGGCAAAGTCCTGGCCGTGTAACTCCTTTTTGAGTGTAGGCAAACGGATAAGCGCATCAACCTTGTCTTTATTCATCAGGTACGCTTCTGATTCTTCGAATGGCACTCCCTGATCGGATTCCACCGCGCCCCAATACGGGTTAAGCCAGACAACAAAACGGGTTTCTGACGGATACTGCTCCACCATGGCCTTGAACCCCTCGACGGTGTAATCATGTGCCTGCCCCCCCACAATCGAGATATGAATGACAAGCTGTTTACCCATTTCATAAAGCAGGGCGGGGATTTGCTGGCTAATCATATAACTTGATAACGGAATAAATGACGGAGCGCCGTTATCGATAATAACGTCCCTATCACCGGCTTCATCAATCCACTGGATGAGGGTATCCAGTTTGCGCTGATTAATTTCATCACCTTCCATGATGTTCAGCTGTCGGACGTTCAGTTTTTCATAATTAGAGAATGTAGGATTGAGCGGATCGGTATCGATGCACAGCGGTAGCTCACCTTTGCTAATCTTGTACATTGCCACCAAAGCGGTGCTAACGGATTTACCACAACCACCTTTTCCTTGCTGGGCGCTGTGAACAGCATGGCGTACCGGCACTGATTCAGCTTCACTCTGTTTTTTATTTTTATCTGCAGTAGGCATTAGTTAGTCCCCTTCTTTTTTCCAGGATTAAAATTGAAAGATGGCAGCTGACTGCCGGTATTCGTAGGCGGCTCTCTTTTGACCGGCGTTCTCTCCGGGATCACTGTTTCTTTCTTCGGTGACGGACCGGTTTGTTGGCTTTCTTTCTTTACCGTAGCTCCAGCAGGTGTACTTTCGCTAACAGCAGCTGCACGTTTTCGTTCATCTATGTATCGCCGGACATGCCGACGAAAAGTTTCGTATGTGGTATTAACACGACCAGTTTCGTGCATGTGTTCCCATATCGTAGTAAGAGAGTAACCGGCTTCAATCGCATTTCTGACGTCTTCCCGGATTGCCAGGAAGACTACCCTCCCGCTGTTTGCACTCTTGCCGTTCAGCCCCTTTTTCTGCTTAACCCACTCCTGTAGGTCAGTTAAATAGTCTTTTCCCATCCGATAACCTGCGTGTGTATTTATGAGGTATTTCTGTGTATTTACGTGTGTATTTTAGCAGGATAACAGTTGTAAACCGCCCGGAAAACCTTGGTTTTCCGGTGTATGCGGCATAGTAACGCCGTTTTTTCGTTATATCCACAGTTTTACATCAAAAAACACGACATTCCACTTTTCTTTGTGTAGACTTTCCTTGGCGTAAACACCGGCGAAAGCCGGGCAGGACATGTAAAGTTAGCTAACCTGTAAACAGGTTATCAAACTTTACTCTCCCCTTATTCGCATCTTCGATTCTCAAGGGGAGTCCTGCTCTGCGAGGCTACGCGGCTACCGCCGCGAGTGAGGTCAAATGACGGAACAAGTGAAAACTACACGTAAACATGGCAAGCACATTCGTGTGCCAGTTCTGCCAGAAGAAGAAGCGATCATTAAGCGCAACGCAGATGCCGCTGGTCTGAGTACAGCGGCATTTCTGCGTAAGGTTGGAATGGGTTATGAAGTGGAATCCATGGTTGATATTGAACAGGTTCAGGAGCTGAGTCGGGTAAATGGTGACTTAGGCCGACTTGGGGGATTGCTTAAGTTGTGGCTTTCCAATGACGAGAGAACCCGTAATTTTTCCGCATCGCTGATCAAAACTCTTTTGGGAAAAATCGAGTCAACCCAAAACGAGCTACGCACAGTAATGGACAGGATACTGAGCAAATGATTTTAGCGGCTAAAATCCAGGGGGCATCGTGATTTCGCGTCACATCCCAATGCGTAATGTTAAGAAAAGTAGTTTTGTTGAGCTTGCAAAGTATCTGCAAGACCCGCAAAGCAAACAAGAGCGCGTGGGCGTTATTAAGGTTACGAACTGTCATCAGGAAAACATTCTTGATGCAGCCCGCTATGATATAGAGCCAACACAGCGGCGTAACACGCGCTCTGAGGGCGATAAGACTTATCACCTTGTCATTTCCTTCCGTCCTGGAGAGAAACCGTCACAGGAGGTTCTGGACGCTGCAGAAGAACGTATCTGCGAGGCTATGGGGTATGCCGATCATCAGCGTGTCAGTGCTGTTCATTACGACACTGATAATGTGCATATCCATATCGCTATAAATAAAATCCATCCACAAACTCACAACATTCATACCCCCTACAACGATTACAAAACCCGTTCAGCGGTATGCCTGGCACTCGAAAAGGAATTTGGCCTTGAAAGCGACAATCACCGGGCAAGTAAAACGCGATCTGAAAATAATGCGGCAGATATGGAAAGGCATTCCGGCAGAGAAAGTTTGCTTGGCTGGATAAAGAGGGAGTGCGCAGATCAATTAAAGAGTGCGGCTAACTGGCAAGAGTTACATCAGGCAATGCGCCAGAATGGGCTTGAGTTACGCCAGAAAGGAAATGGATTCGTTATTACTGGTCCCGATGGCCTTGCTGTAAAAGCCAGCTCTGTAGATCGCTCACTATCCCGCGCAGCGCTTGAAAAGAAATTAGGCTCGTTTGAGTCTTCCATCCCCGACACGAAACCTTCCAGACCTTCCCCGGAAGCGATTAAACAGCGATTCGGTTCAGCTGCACACGTTAAGCGGCCCGGAGATCGCCCGCCTCCAATGCGTGAAAACCGACAGGTTAACCTTGGCGATGTTCCCGTTATGCAGATTAACAGTGGTAAACGCTACGAGGGCAAACCGCTGGGTTCTCAGGGGGCAAGTACCTCAGCTCTTTACGGGCGCTACCAGAGTGAACAGCAACGGCTTACAGCTGCCCGTAACGAAGCACTGCGCTTGGCAAAGGTTAAACGTGATCGCCTCATTGAAAACGCCAAAAGGTCAGGCCGGTTAAAGCGAGCAGCTATCAAGTTACTGAAAGGGCCGGGCGTGAATAAACGCTATTTATATGGTCTGGCAAGTAAGGCACTTGGGGAAGAACTTGAACGGGCAAATGCCATTTATAAAAAAGACCGACAGGCAGCTTATGACATTCATAAACGCCGTACATGGGCTGACTGGCTGCAGTTCAAAGCCGCAGGTGGTGATGATGAAGCGCTGAAAACTTTACGCCAGCGGAATGCACAGCAGGCCCGTAAAGAGGCCAACATTCTGCATGGCGATAAAGTCAAAAAAGATGGCCGTATCCCTGGACTCAAACCGGACAGCGTAACGAAGGAAGGGACGATTATTTACCGCGTGGGAGAGAGTGCTATCCGTGACGGTGGTAAACGTCTGGATGTATCACGCGATGCCGGTGATGACGGTCTACATGCCGCACTGCTTATGGCTAAACACCGTTACGGAGACAAACTCACCGTTAACGGCAGTTTTGAATTTAAAAAACGCATTGTAGCTGTAGCCGCTGCGCGTGAGCTGGACGTGTCATTTGCCGATCCTGAACTGGAAAAGCTGAGGCAAATTCTGACTAAGAAAGCGGCCCGCGAACGTGAATACATCCACATCCCCTTTGAGCAAAGAGGCAAGGCCCGGCAAGCCGGAGCCATGTGGGACACCGAAAAGAAATCCTGGTTTGTCGGCCCTTACGCAACCAGAGATCGGATTGAAAACTTTATCCGAATGAATGAGGAAAAAGACAATGAACAAAGACGACAAAGATATGCCGGAACAGAACGAACCGATGCAGGACGAGAACGAAGCAGTAATGGCAATGCTACTGGAGCAAGTGAGCCAGGAGTCACAGGACGAAGCACCTCCGCTAATGCCGGAAACGGATATGGAACCAGCAGCAGCAGAAGACGAATTGGCTCAGGCGATGCTGTTACTACAGCAGGAAGCCAGCCAGGAAGGAGTGATGACACCCGTACAGGGAGAAGTCGAGCAGCCGAACCAAATGGCGAACGAGGACATAGTAAGCCCAACGTTGCGCGACCTGGACGCCAGCCGCCGCCCACAGCAAAAAACCGTCTGCGAACAATGTCCGAACTCGGTATGGTTCGCATCGCCGGAGGAAGTGAAGTGTTATTGCAGGGTAATGTTTCTGACCAGCTGGAGCACAAAACAGCCGAATGTGCTGATCAACTGCGACGGGATATGGCTGGGGCAGGAGGAATAACAACACCTGCTGAGGTTAAGAAACCGCTGAGTAGTGCTGAAAAATATATCAATGAACGTGAGCAAAAACGCCTTAAAGGGTTCGATATACCGAAACATAGAGGGTATAATTCTACTGATAAAGGTCTGTTTGAGTATGCAGGCCAACGTAAAAGCGGGCTGGAAACGTTAGCCCTGCTAAAACGGGATGATGAAATTGTTGTTATGCCTGTCAGCGATTACACCGCCCGGAGACTGAGCAATCTTAAAGTCGGGGAGTCGGTCACACTGACCCCTTCCGGTTCAGTAAGGACAACGAAAGGAAGAAGTCGATGAAAGAAAATAGTGCAGCGAAAAATAGTGCAGCGAAAAATAGTGCAGCGAAAGCTACATGCCCGCTGTTTGATTCAGATGCGCCGCCACTGACGTTAGACACTATCAGCGGTACGCCATTCCCCATGAACCAGGATATTCGCGATTACGGCCATACCGTTATATTCGCATCTACTCGTTACGGTATGAGTGGTGTAAAGGAGGACGCTCATGAGAAAGCCTAATAACGCTGTAGGGCCGCAGGTCCGTAATAAAAAGAAAGCTGCGAAAGGGAAACTGATCCCGGCGATGGCCATCACTTCACTGGCGGCTGGTATCCAGGCGGCCACACAGTATTTTGCTTACAGCTTTAATTATCAGGAACTGTTGGGGCCGAACTTTAATCACATCTATGCGCCGTGGTCCTATTTCAAATGGTATTCAGCATGGCATGAGCGCTTACCTGATGCGTTTTTTGCTGCTGGCAGTGTGGGGGCGGCGGTTGCTGCCGGTGGCCTGGTTCTGACCGCGCTGACAAGTATGATGAAAGCAAATTCATCCAAGGCGAACGAATATCTTCATGGCTCTGCAAGATGGGCTGATGAGCAGGATATCAGAGATGCTGGTTTGCTGAATGATGAAGGTGTTTATGTTGGTGCGTGGGAAGACAAAAACGGTCAGTTGCGGTATCTGCGTCACAACGGCCCGGAACATGTTCTGACGTATGCACCTACCCGTTCTGGCAAAGGTGTCGGCTTGGTTGTTCCCACCTTGCTTTCCTGGAAACATTCAACGGTAGTGGCTGACCTTAAAGGTGAACTGTGGGCGATGACGGCGGGCTGGCGTAAAGAATATGCCAAGAATCTGTGTCTGAAATTCGAACCTGTTGCAGCTAATGGTTCCGTCGCCTGGAATCCTCTTGATGAAATCCGTGTGGGCACTGAAAACGAAGTTGGCGACGTTCAGAATCTTGCCACGCTGATAGTTGACCCGGACGGTAAAGGACTAAATGACCACTGGCAGAAAACATCCCAGGCGCTTTTAGTCGGTGTGATCCTCCATGTACTTTACAAGCACAAAAATGAAGGTACGCCAGCAACGCTTCCGTATGTTGACTCCATCATGGCCGACCCGGAAAGAGGGGCAGGGGAATTGTGGATGGAAATGACGCAATATAGTCACATAAATGGCGAGAATCATCCGGTGGTGGGGGCTGCCGGTCGTGACATGATGGACCGCCCGGAAGAAGAAGCCGGTTCTGTGCTGTCTACCGCAAAATCTTATCTCGCCCTTTTCCGTGATCCAGTTGTGGCTCGTAACGTCAGTGAGTCACATTTTAAAATAAAAGACCTGATGAATCATGATGATCCGGTTTCGCTGTATATCGTTACTCAGCCTAATGATAAAGCTCGTCTGCGTCCGCTGGTACGAATCATGCTGAACATGATTGTTCGTTTGCTGGCCGACAAGATGGAATTTGAGCGTGTAGATAACAACCTTACGTTATGGCAGCGTTTTAAACAGGCGTTTGGTTTTTCAGTTCAGGGAACAAAAAGAGTACAGACAAAGAAAACCTACAAACATCGTCTTCTGGGAATGATCGATGAGTTTCCAAGTCTGGGTAAACTCGAAATCATTCAGGAATCATTGGCTTTCCTTGCAGGTTATGGCATCAAGTTCTACCTCATCTGCCAGGATATTAATCAGTTGCGTAGCCGTGAAACAGGTTATGGGCCGGATGAAACAATAACCTCGAACTGCCATGTGCAGAACGCATATCCACCTAACCGTACTGAGACTGCAGAGCACCTTTCTAAGTTGACCGGACAAACAACGGTTATCAAAGAGCAGATCACAACCAGCGGGAAACGTGCCAGTGCGATATTGGGTGGAGTATCCAAAACCATTCAGGAAGTACAGCGCCCACTTCTGACAGTGGATGAATGCCTGCGTATGCCAGGACCTAAGAAGAATGCTGAAGGTCTGATTACCGAGCGCGGCGACATGGTTATTTATGTGGCAGGTTTTCCGGCTATCTATGGAAAACAGCCGTTGTTTTTCCAAGATGAGATTTTCTCGCTTCGTGCTTCTGTACCTGCACCAAAAGTTACCGATCGGATTCGAGCTGTAGCTGCCGCGAATGATGACGCCAGTAATGAGGCTATCGCAATATGAAAAAAATGACCCGCTATGCCGCCATTGGTGTTATTTCGGCTTCATTGATTGGTGCAGTTGTGTGTGGCTTTGGATATGCCGCCGGGTTACGCATCAATACCACGAAAAGTATCCCTGTTGGCTTGTACAAAATCAGCCAGAAAGCGCCAGAGAAGGGCGACTATGTAATTTTCTGCCCGCCTGAAAAGGCTATTTTCTCACTGGCACAGAAGCGTGGTTACATCGGCAGCGGCTTTTGTCCAGGGGGGTATGGCGAGATGATGAAGCGGATTTTAGCGGCTAAAGGTGATGAAGTTGCTTTTCGTGATGATGGTGTTTACGTCAACGGACAGTTATTGCCTTACAGCAAGCCGTTAAGTGTTGATCCGGGCGGGCGTAAACTGCCCGCCATTCGTGAAGTATACACGTTGGGTAAATCAGAACTGTTGCTGATGACTGACCGCAGCGCATCTTCATTTGACGGGAGATATTTCGGCGCGGTCACAAAGTCACAGATTATTTCTACGATATTACCTGTAATGACCTGGTAAAAAGAATAGGGGAATTGATATGGGGTTATTTCATAAGAGTGCGGAGAAGGAGAAGTTAGAGGCACTGGAAAAGGTTATTTCAAAAACCAATCGTGGCATTTTTAAACGAATTGATGAAAATCGCGAGCTACTCGAATTGTTATATGAAAAAGCACCAGAGCTTATGGATAAATGTTTCTGGATTCGATGCTGGATTGAATCTCAGGATGAATTTTTAAGCAAGTTGGCAGAGATTTCTGGCGTGGAAAATCGAACCTATAACCTTACTCCTGATAAACCTTATCCACGTCCTTTTCCGAAAAAACCAGATTGCCTTATGGATTCTTCGAATGAGGATAATACCGTATGAATACTCTCATTATGTATGCTTTGAAAACTATTCGTTATCGCAGCCTCATTGCTGAGGCACTTTTGGGTAATTTATCAAAGTGTGAAGATACAAAAAGGCGAAGTGAAATCATCACGGTTTGTCATCGCTCCGCTGATGTGATTGAACATATATCACAGTACGCAATTTGATAGTGAAGAAATTAAAGTGCTTATGGCAGAAATAGGGAGTGTCAAATGAGAGTATTCATTGCAGAAAAACCAAGTGTTGCGAAAGCCATCGCTGAAATATTAGGCGCAACCAATAAAAAAGACGGTTACATTGAGTGCGGCAGTGACTATGTGACCTGGTGTTTTGGTCATATGTTTGAGCAGGCTGAACCTGATGAATATACACCAGACAATGTGCCTCGTAATGAAAGCGGTAAAAAAATCTGGCGAGAAGATGAACTGCCAATTATCCCCGAAAAATGGATTATTAATCCTCGTGAAGATGCTGAGAAACAGCTGAAAACCATCCGGCATTTGGTTGAGCGAGCTGACACGATTGTAAATGCTGGCGATCCAGATCGCGAGGGGCAGTTACTGGTTGATGAAATCCTTGATGACATGGGATGTACTAAACCGGTTCTGCGTTACTGGTGTAATGCGAATGATACGGTAAGTGTCACAAGGGCGTTGAAAGGACTTGAGAACAACGATAAATATGTAAATTTTGGACGTGCAGCTCTTGCGCGTGGTCGGGCTGACTGGTTGGTTGGAATGAACCTTTCAAGAGGATTCACGTTGTCGGCAGCGCGTGGTGGCTCGCGTGTTCTGTTGACGGTCGGGCGAGTTCAGACACCAACGCTGGCACTTGTTGTTGCCCGCGATCTCGAAATTGAAAACTTCAAACCAATTCCTTATCACAATATTAAAGCTGTCTTTAAACATGACAAAGGAGCGTTTGTTGCGGCATGGCAGGCCAGAGAAGATCAGCCAGGGCTTGATTCAGAGGGAAGGCTTATTGACACTAAAGAAGCTGATAAGCTAGTAGCGGCTTTAACCGGAAAATCCGGTAAGGTTGTTGAATATAAGCAAGAGCCAAAGAAAAAATATCATCCAAAAGCCTATTCTCTTGGCAGTATCACCGCTGTTGCTTCAAGTAAGTTTGGTTATTCTGGTGAGCAAGTGCTGGCTATATGCCAGTCTCTTTATGAAACGCATAAACTTACCAGTTATCCACGTTCTGATAGTTCTTATTTGCCTGAATCTCAACACGCAGATGCACCTCAAATTCTGGATTCTCTTCGGGTTACTTATCCGGGAATAGCTGCTCTAATCGATAAGGCTGATCCAAAAGTAAAATCAAAAACTTTTGATGACTCTAAGGTTACAGCGCATCACGGCATTATCCCAACGATGCACAAAGGTAACGTTGAAAGGCTTACGCCAGAAGAGCGTAATATTTACGACCTTATCGTAAGAACATACCTTGCTCAATTTTATCCAGTACATGAATATAAAGCGACATCAATTATTATTGATGTTAATGGTGAAACATTTGGGGCCGGTGGCCGCGTAACGACTAAAAATGGATGGAAGGATGTTTATTCAGATGGAGAGGATGAAGAAGAAAAAGAAAATGAGTCTGAACAGACTCTTCCATCAATGAGAAATGGTGACGAAATTATTTGTGCTCAGGCACAGCGGCAGGATGCTAAAACTAAAGCTCCGCGTCGTTTTAATGACGGTACACTCAACACTGCAATGGAAAATATTCATAAGTATGTTGAAGACCCGGCTCAGAAAAAATTACTGCGGGAAGGTGATGGTATTGGCACATCAGCTACCCGCGCCACAATAGTTGCTGATTTAAAGAAACGTGGTTTTATTGAAAACAAAGGCAAAGACATTATCAGTACCAAGCTGGGAAGGGGGCTGATAGCCATTCTGCCAGAACTGGTTAAAAGCCCGGTAATGACAGCCATCAACGAACGTATGTTACTGGAAATAGAGCAGGGGAAACGTGACGTTGATTCTTTTGTGAAGATTCAGGAAAAATTTGTACGAGAGCAGATTAAGGTTATTAATGCCGGAGCTATCAAAGTTGCCGGTGGTGTGCAAATTTCTGACAAGTACAAATGCAAGGTATGTGGTAAAGGACTTATTCGTCGTCCGTCCAAAAAATCCGGTCACTTCTGGTCTTGCAGTGGTTATCCCAATTGTAAAGAGTCGTACCCAGATATTAAAGGTAGTCCAAACTATAACCCCATAAAACGCGCTTAATTGTAGAGGCACTATATGACTGATACTAATGCAGTAATTCGCCCTGATGTTAACGACGCAATACAGGAAAAATATCGCGATCTGATGACACCGGGATATGTAGTCGAATTTTCACCCGATGAGGCTGATCTTGTGGGGGCATTCGAAGATGATGCGCTGAATGTACGTGACGCATACGAAAGCGCTTTTGATGCGGAGTAAGGGCCATGGCAGAAGCTAAAGCGAAAAAACCATTTTATGAGATTGTGGCTGAAAACCTGATAGCCCAGCTTAAAGAGGGGACTGCTCCATGGCAGAAACCATGGAACCCCGGCGCTCCTGGTGTCGCATTGCCTATGAACCCTACGACGGGTAAACGTTATAAAGGCATTAACGCTATTCACCTTATGGCGCAGGGTTATAGCGATCAACGTTGGATGACCTATAAGCAGGCGACGGCTGCAAATGCGCAGGTAAGGAGAGGCGAAAAAGGCACGCCGATCCAATACTGGAAATTTACTGAGGAACGCATCAAACGCAACGATGATGGTAGCGTTGTGCTCGATAAAGACGATAAACCGGTAAAAGAAACTGTCCAACTGGAGCGACCGAAGGTATTTAACGCAGTTGTGTTTAATGCGGAGCAGATTGACGGTCTACCGCCGATGGCCGTTCGCCAAGATAAGAGCTGGAACAGTATTGAACGTGCTGAATCTATTCTCGAAGCCTCTGGCGCGAAAATCTCTCATGACCAGGTTGACCGGGCTTTTTACCGTATGTCTACAGACAGCATTCATTTGCCGCAGCAGGCTTCCTTTCCAAGTGCTGATCGTTACTATGCCACTGCACTTCATGAATTGAGCCACTGGACAGGTCACGCATCGCGTCTTGATCGTGACCTGTCTCATCCTTTTGGAAGTGAAGGTTACGCCAGAGAAGAACTACGCGCAGAGATTGCCAGTATGATCATTGGCGATGAACTGGGGATAGGTCATGACCCTTCCCAGCATGTTGCCTATGTAAAATCTTGGATTAAAGCCTTACAGGATGATCCGCTGGAAATTTTCCGTGCAGCAGCTGATGCTGAAAAAATCCAGGGGTTCGTGTTGGGCCTTGAACAACAGAGAATACAGGAACAACCGGTAACTCTGGAAAGAGAGCAGCGCGAAAAAGAGCATAATGAGGTAATGGCTGAGGTACAGCGGCTGACTAACCCGCAGATTTTCGATGCGGAAACAGCTCAACTCTATCATTTCACATTCATGACACTGGAGCAGACAGCTGAGGAAGCTGGTTACGTTACCTATTACAGCCGTGGCACTGGTGAGCTGGGCGAAGAAACTATTCGGGTTAATTACGAAGACAGTAATGGAAATACTATTCCTGTTCATACTGATGTGGTTGGGCGCGGAAAAGCATTGACATATATCGGTGATGAGCGTGTCCCCGGAACGGGATTTTCATCCGATAATGAATGGCAAAGCAATGCTCTTAAAACCGCTTTCGCCAGCATGGATAACAACCTAACTTTAGTCGCTAAAAAAGTTCATAGTCAGATTGAAAATATCAGTGGAGACCCGCGAGAGTTACCGCAGGATGTTAAGTTTCCTAAAAACTGGTGGCCTAATTCCAGTTTTCTGGCGTCGACCCCAAGTGTGGAGAACTCAAAAGCAGCTGCAGAGGCTGATATGACCACTAAAACTGAAACGTCTATTACATCAGCGCAGCAGCGCCAGTATCGTGCAGAGAAATTTATTCTTTCGAATCTCGATAGTGGTCTTTCTAAGCACGTTCAGAATATGAACCGTCGCCAGCTTACGTTGTCACGAAACGTTCTCTATGATGCTCAAAATAGCAATCAGGATAGTGATTTTTGGCAGCGTAACAAGGAATTTCATTCTTCGTTCAGTCAAAACTGGAATGAGGCTCAGGACAAGATCAAGAGCGCATACCGTGAGATTGATTTTGCATTATCACTTCTACCAGAGCCGAAATATAACATTGTGGAAAATCCTGGTCAGAATGAGCATGTGAATATAATCATGCAGACCAACAGTGCAGTTAAGGCGCTGGCCGCTGTTAACGAAGGGGATAATCGTTCAATTTATGACTCACGTCTCATCAATAACGGTAAGGTCGATCTGAATGACCTGCAGAACAATTTTTATCAAACACTTGAAGCAGAAAAAGCAGCCTTAAAGCAAGGTATTATCAAGCCTGATGATGAGATTAGCGTGCTCCCACCAAGAGAAGCACAGGAATGGTATCAAGACCGTGTTGAAGGCTTGATGGAGGACGCTGACAGCCCGGATGAACTGAAAAGCGCTCTGGATGCGCTTGGCCCAGAACCGGGAGATAATGAGGCTGTTTTCCTTGGTGAAGATGGAGGGCGAATTCTTCCAGAATTCAGTCTGAACGTTACGCAGGAAAATACTCCAATCAATGTCCCCTACAAAGAACGCAATGAAGCTAAAGCGCTTGGGGCAAAATGGGATCGAACCGAACAGACCTGGTTTGTACCAAAAGGTGTATCTCTGGATAAATTTGCAAAATGGGTTGGTGGGCCAACTGCAGAAAACAATTCATCTGTCGTATCTGTGAAAGAAGTAACGCCAAAAGTGGGTGAGCGTCAGAATCTGGCTGTCCCTTATAAAGACCGCGCAGAAGCTAAAGCAGCTGGTGCTAAATGGGACAAAGAGAAAAAAACTTGGTATGCCGAAGCTGGGGCAGATATGCAAAAACTGGCGAAGTGGAAACCGGAAAATGTGGTGATCGAACAGTCACCGGCCATGACGCTAAAGGAGGAAGTAGAAACCGCGCTGAAAGATATTGGGTGCATCCTTGATGCCGATACTGACAAAGGACAGAAACATCCAATTATGGATGGTAAGAAGCATCGGATCACGGTAGAGGGAGACAAGAAAGGGGAAAAGTCAGGTTTTTATATCATCTATACTGACGGCCATCCTGCGGGCTTCATGCAGAACAACCGCACCAAAGAAGAGTTACGTTGGTCTTCCAAGGGAAATGTGATGTCCGACGAAGAAAAAGCGCTCCTGCGGGCGCAGGCTGCTCAGAAACAGGCCGAAAAAGCGGCACAGCAGCAAAAAGACCATGAGTCCTCTGCAAAGCGTGTTCAAAAGCAGCTCGCTAAACTCAATGAACCTCAGCAGCAAACTGCTTACCTGAAGAAGAAAGGGCTGCAGGTACATAAAGGTGTGTTCACTGATAAGGACGGACAGAAAACCTTTATTCCTGCTTATGATATCCATGGTAAGCAATGGACTATGCAGTACATCAACGAGGACGGCACAAAACGTTTTGCCAAAAATGCTCGCAAAGAGGGATGTTTCCATGTCATTGGCGGGCTGGATGCGCTTAAAAAATCTCCGGTGTTGATTGTGGCCGAAGGTTACGCAACGGCAGGGAGCATCACAGAGGCTACTAATATACCAACGGTCGCCGCCTTCGATTCAGGTAATCTGGAATCTGTCGCGAAAACGCTTAAAGAAGCCTACCCCGATAAGCCAATCATCATTGCCGGTGATGATGATATTTCTCAGTCATGCAAAATGAAGGTGAAGGATAAAGCCAGTGTAAACGTCGGCAGGGAAAAAGCGCTGGAAACAGCGAAAGCTGTCGGCGGTGTGGCTGTGTTTCCAGTTTTTGCTAAAGGTGAATTACCTGGGAAAGACGAACTCAGCCAGATTAAACCGGCGGCGTATCTTGCACACCAGACCGCCTCGCGCAAACTGGAGGCCCATACGAGCGGTGATAAGCCACTCTCGGATGCCGAAGTGAAGGTTCTGCAGGCAGCACAGCTATCGGAAAAGCAGCTTGATATTATTCGCCGCGCTGATCGTTACACTGACTTTAACGATCTGGCCGTAAATAGTTCTCTTGGCCGGGAAGGTGTGGCGATGCAGTTGAAAGCCGTCATTGCTGACCAGCTGAATAAAAAACAGCAGCAGTCACAGGTCCAGATCGAAGAGAAGAAACTCGTTCAGGAAAAAGAGAAAAAACGGACCATTCGCCACGCTATGTAAGATGTTCTGACTCTGGCCTGCCTGCGGGCCAGTAAATTGCGCTCGCTTTAATGGTAAAATTAAATGCATCAAAAGATTACTTTTAAGGACAGAAAATGAAAAAGATATATACCGCAGCGTTTTTATTAATTTTTACCCCTTTAACTTATGCCACCGGATTTCCATGTGCTGGCTGTGGAATTGTTGATAATATGATAAAAGGAAAGGCTGATGAAACACCAATAATGGTGATGCTAGATACTCCGATTGAAAAAAATGACATTACGCCGAAGGAAATAAACTTAATATCACACGACGATAAATGTCTTTACTCTGGTGTACTTACACAGACTCTTTCGAAAAATAAAGACAGCCGTATTATTGATGTCAATAAAAAGGTTTGCGGCTCGAATACTGAAAAGGTGTCTTACTCCGTTTTGAGCATTAGTTCCAGCGAGCAATACAGCAAAGGCACACCGCTAAAGCTGTATCATGTCGCCGTAATGACTTCGGCAGGTCCGTTGTTCAGCGCTGATGTAATGAGCGAAATGATTAAAGATATTGCAGATGCAGTAGAACAGGCTAAGGCAAAAGGACTGACTAAGTGAGTCATTCAGATAAAAGGTCCGAGTTTTTGTATATGTTCCGGCGTTGCAGAACGATAGATACAGTTGAACGCCTTTATGAACATAAGCGGGACATTGTTTCTTCTGAACATCTTAGCGATTTTCTGAGTGCTTATGATCATCGCAAGGCAGAAATTTATCATGGAAAAATCTGGGATAAGGTTCCTGCGTCTGCCTGGCGGAATGTGAAATAAAACAGCCGGGTAAACCCCGGCTGTTGTTAATTTTTAGCGGCTAAAATAAATGAACGTTAATCATCATGGTCCAAAGGAGCTGAGTTTTTAATAGCTTCAATTTCATCAAGCAATCTTTTATTACGCTTTATTGCATCTTCAATGCGACGAATCAGCGCCTCATCACCTTTCCAGTAATTAAATTTACCTCTTTGACTTTTATCCCAAATATCCTCCCACCACATGCTTTCATTTACACGATAATCCTTGAGAAGCATCAGTGGATAGGCTTGTTCCTCTTCTCTGATTTGCTTATAAGCAGATCGCGGCATAAGGTAGCCTTTGACGTTTACATCAAGTTTGACAAAACTCTTGTACAGCGCCCGAAGAGTGACAAAAAAATCAGCCAAATCAGACTCGCCACCGGCTCCAATGACTTCACTTACGTGTAGGTTTGTCCAGAACGCATCAACATACCGTGTATTTTCAAACTCACGGAGTATCAGAAGTGCTCCTATATCACTATCTTCCCTTAGCAGCCTGATGTCTGTGACTTTATTACCATCACTATCAGGTCTGAGAAGGTGCTTAACAGCAGCCCGGCCTGTGCCGTGCATTCTGACGCCTGAGTTCCATTCATACACATCCCCCTCACCGTGAATTAACCAGTCGGCGCGACAACCAAATAACTTGCTTAACCGCTGCAGCTCAGTGAAGGAAGGGAGTACGTCACCACTGAACCAGTTGGCGACAAGGCCAAGATCTTCAATCCCCAGCTCTACGGCCACATTGGACGGCACAAGAGGTTTGTAGTTACGGAATTGGTTGGTTTTCCGCAGAACTGTATTGAGGCGGCCAGACACTTCCTGCCGGTATAGTTCTTCTCCAGAATAAACCTGCTCAGGAGGTGCTATCCATTTCAACAGAGCATAGCGGGCCTCACCTTCGACCGAACGTTGATTTTCGTTTGCTAACTGTTCTAGGGCGAAATATGCATCGTCCGGGAAATTTCTGACCTGAAATTTTTTCATAACGCACCATTTTGGGAGAATGTGTGGCTTCATAATGAGGGCGGTTTGTCTTCATTGAAAGTTTCAAATTAATTCTATATGTATCTATTTGTTTTCAATAAGATCTATTAAAAACCAATAAGTCTGCATTCATGGCTGACCATTTGGCTCAGGTAACGTGGTATCTGCTCGACCAAGTGGATGTTCGTCTCAGCGAGTTTTTCAATCTCATCAATGGTAACGGTTGGCAGAGCATGGATGAAATCTGACAGGGAAAGATGCTCCAGTGGCCGTCTGTCATATGATGCTGTTTTGCTATAGGATATACGGGACATTTCAAATTCCTTGCACGGATTTTAGGTGTCGGATAGGGAGGTTGCAGCCTCCCTATCATCCTTCGTATAGGACATTATGTCCTGTATCCATGATAGGACATTTTGTCCTATTTGCAAGTGATTTTCAAACCGTCTAAGGATTGGGAGTGCGCCGTGCTATATATGTTAATCTGCAGTGTTCTGATGCTGGCACTGGTAAATGGCAAAAGTAAAGATTTGACTAAAGGCATTGATAAGCTGCAGGATGAATTTAAAGATAAATAGAAGGAAGAGAATTAATGGAAATTTTCTGGAAGCCGCTGGGTATGGGGGCAGTGGCTGTATTTATCGGGATTGTTTTGCTCTGGCTTATTCCTGAATATAAAAAGACGCCCAGGAAAGCGGCTGTAGCTGTAATTAATATCGGAGTAGCTCTCATGCTCGCGGTGGCAGTAGGAATGATTGCAGTGATGATGATGACGCCAGCAGGAACCTGAGAAAACTCTTTAGCGGCTAAAATCGTAGCCGCTGATTTTACGAAATTTTCTTTTTCTTGGCGTAAATCGCATAGCAAATGACAGTAATCACAGCCCAGCAAATAATAAAAGGGTAGCTCTAAAAGAAGCCAAAGGGGAAATATAAAAAATAAGAGCAAATATTTTCATGTTTAACCCTCACCGTAAAGTAAACGTATTTGTTTGATAACGTTAGCCGCATCACCATTAACAAGTTTATGAAATTCTACAGCCATATCCTTTAGCTCGCTATCTTTCAGCAGCAGCTGCAGTCTCCCTAAGAAAAGTGACCATGGTTTTTCGCTATCCATACGGCGGCCAAGGCGGGTATACGTACCGGCGTGGCATTTAGATTCTTCACCATTATGTACTGCGTTCATGAGCCTCACCAGTGCAATGAAAGTATCCCAATCATGGCGGGTATCAAATTGCGCGGTTTCACAGGTAAACGCCAGAACAGGAGGGCGGTTATCCTCCGGTGTATCGAAGGAATTACTGTCATTTCCCCGGACAATAATCGTAAAGGTCTTGTTCCCAACCGTAAACGAATAATCGACGGATTGGATGCCTACCGGCGCGTGTTCGGTTGCAAACGTCCTTCTGGATTCTTCATCACGAATATAGAAGCGATGTGCAAAGCCGAACAGATCCTGATAATAGTTAAGACTGCTTTCTATTAGGGTATTATCGATGCGGTCACGTATTGCAAAGTAATCAGGGCCAGCCAAATGTTTGCTATCCAGTTGCTTCCTGGCCGCATCTGTCAAAAAAGCTATTTCAGCGGGAGTCAGATCAGCAGGTTCATTTGTATTCCAAGGATCGCAAATTTTGTGATGAAGCCTTGAAAGCGTTTTGACCGGTTCAGCTACAAGCCGTGTAAGTTCATTCTGTGTTCCGTCATTAGCAATATTGTTTAGTGAGTTCTCTATCAGGTTAACCAGGAAAGCGTTAACTGACAGGTTACTTGCTTTTGCATAGGTTTTGATGCGCTCGACTTGCTCTCGCGACGTTCGCAATGAAATCTGTGTTAACTCCATCATTTCACTCCTATTGAATGATTTATCATTGAATGATGCTACCACATCTAAAAGTGATGTCATTTCATTTTTATCACATTAATGGCTTTTTTAAGTTGCCTTGATTGACCTAGCCAGTTTAAACTGTATTTGCAGTAAAAAAGCCATACACTTAACGAGTGGGCTTTTAGGGTATACCTTAGTTAACTAGCTGCGCGGGAAGGGGAGAAGATTAGTGGGAAGCTTACTTTAAAAATAAGGAATCATGAACCATGGGTACTGATGTAAAAGTGGAGTTTGAGGCGAAGAGAAACGGTAAGTGGGAGCAGGTACATACTCAATACGCTATCGAACGCAATTATTTATTCTTCGCATGGTTAGCCAACCAACGAAATGAATATGGCGTCCAGCCAATAGCAAAACACAGAGGTTTGCCGAGAGATTATCGTTACGAGGATGGTCCGGGGGAGCATTCACAAAGCTGGCTGAGTGCCGATGAGATCCTCAATGCACCAGACCAGGAAATTACAATGAAGGGCTGTTTGGCCGAAGCTGAATATAAAAAATGGAATGGTGCCGGAAAGCCGTCAGAGGATGTTATTTATGGACCAGACCTGTCAGGTCGTCCTGGTTATATTGAAGTATCCTGGACAGTAAAAATCAGAGAAGAGTTCTCTGATTTTCTGAAAACAGTAGAAGCGCTTCGAAATGAGTATGGCGAAGTGCGTATGGTGTTTGGGTTTGATAGCTGATCAGGCGTGTTCGATGCCTGAAAATAATGGCGGGCGTGAATTCTTAAATCCAAGAGGTTAGATGAAATGAGAGTAAAAATCAGTGGCTTGCTTGTTTTAATGATGACGTTTTCATTGGTCAATGTTGCATATGCGAAAAATGAACAGCCTTTTAGAGTGGTTAACATGAATGATATTGCCGATGAAGGAAATCAAAATGTTAAATTTATTAATAAAAAAGGTAACTGCTACTATTTCGGACAGGCATTATTAGTTTCCACTCAAAATGCAAAAATATTTGGTGTGGAAATTCCTGACGCACCGAAAAGCAAAGCGTGGAATTTTATTATCGAAAGCAAAGTCTGTCAGGGTGGCGACCGTGATAAGACTCCTTACTCAGTGAAGCAAACATTATATTTAGCCCCTGATACGAAAACCATTCAGAGAAAGAGTGATTCTGTATTAATCCCTGCAGGTACTGAGTTTTTCGTTTTCCCATCTGAGGAAGAAAGAAAAAAGTATTTTGATAAATGATTGTGTGATTGATTGCTGGGGTGATTTTTATGAAGATAGCGCGGGTGTATTTGCGGGTTAGTACAGATGAACAGGATTTGACCCGGCAAAATGAAATTATTGAAAATGCCAGGAATAATGGATTCTATGTTGCCGGTATCTATAAAGAAAAGGCGTCCGGTGCAAGAGCTGACCGCCCGGAACTGCAACGTATGATTGATGATCTGCAGCTAGACGAAGTAGTTATTGCAGAACATATAGATCGTATCAGTCGTTTACCGCTCGATAGTGCGCTAGCGTTAATAAACTCTATAAAAGAGCGGGGCGCGAAGCTCGCCATTCCCGGTATTGTGGATCTTACCGAACTGGCAAACGCTCAATCCGGTGTCGCGAAGGTCGTTCTGGAATCTGTTCAGGATATGTTACTCAAAGTTGCCCTACAGTTGGCAAGGGATGAGTATGAAAACCGTCGTAAACGCCAGAAAGAGGGCATTGAGCTGGCTAAACGGCAAGGTCGGTATCAGGGGCGAACTGCAAATCTACGGCTCCATAAACGCATCATTGAGTATCGTTCAAGGAAGACGAGTATTGCGGAAACAGCGAAACTTTGTGAATGTAGCGTTAGTCTTGTAAAAGCTGTATGGTCTAAACATAAAAAGAAGTAATTAAATTTAAATGATATAAGGTAGAGATTAAATGAGCAAAGAAATTAGAGCGGAAAGAATCAAGAATGTAATTCTG
>ULXY01055490.1_pt1 | contig 27731 bp, 19 predicted proteins | sample 1961741 | NCBI WGS metagenome assembly ULXY01 (sample SAMEA4835851, study PRJEB28245) | human gut metagenome | biome: gut microbiome; material: fecal sample | place: Denmark | collected 2008
TCGCCAAGCGGTAAGGCACAGGACTTTGACTCCTGCATTCGTTGGTTCGAATCCAACTAGCCCAGCTTTTTTATTTTATATGGGCCACTAGCTCAGTCGGTAGAGCACTTGACTTTTAATCAAGTTGTCGGGGGTTCGATTCCCCCGTGGCTCACTCTTTGGCAGATGAATTCATCTGCTAATTTTTTATTCATACATATGCGGGTGTGGCGGAATTTTCGCGAAAGCTACAAGCCATGCCAGCTGGAAGTAACGAGACCGATGGGAGTTTGCTCACAGGAGGTCGCAGTTACGACAGATGATAGGGCGACAGCCCGTGACCGAAGTAAGCGCAGCTTACGGAGGGGCATGGATTCAGCTTTCGTTCTTTCATATTATAATATATTAATTTCACAATTCACATGCGGGTGTGGCGGAATTGGCAGACGCGCTAGATTTAGGTTCTAGTGGGAGTTCCCGTGGGGGTTCAAGTCCCCCCACCCGTATTCCACAAAAATAAGCAAGAGTTCATCTCTTGCTTATTTTTTATCTCTGTTATCGTGCTATAAACGTACTCGGATTATTCTGTATCATCCCACCATAATTCGATGCCGGTGCTGCTGCCCCTTTCGGCACCAGAAGGATCTGGATTCCTTCCAGCCGGTACGCATATCCCGCGGTTCCGGAAGACTCCCCGTTCTTCGCCCAGCCAAACCATCCAAAATGCTGCGCATGCACCCGGTAATAGATATCATAATGCTGTGCCAACTCACCGGTAAGCCGGATCTGGATTGCCTCCAGACGTTTCGCCTGACCGGAAGTTCCTGACATCGCACCATCCTGTTTCCAGCCGTTCTCCCATCCATAGCTCTGGATGTGCGTTCTGTACTGCACACTACCGGAATAACCACAGTTTGACAGCTTGATATTGATTCCTTCCAGCCGTTTGCTCTTGCCGAATGTACCGGAGCAATCTCCGTTCAGCTTCCAATTCTGCCATCCAAATGACTGCACATGTGTCTTGTACATGACATTCGGCTGATTGTTGTACCCCGGAATCACAATACTGTTTGACGATGTTCCATTTACATACGCTCTTGTACGATACGCAGAGCCGGATACATTCACGCCTGCATAATTCACAGATGGCGCTGCACTGCCTGCAGGCAGGACAACAATCTGGATTCCCTCGAGACGTTTTGCCAGTCCAGCTGTACCGGATGGTTCGCCGTTCTTCGCCCATCCAAGCCAGCCAAATGACTGTGCATGCACCCGGTAATATACGTCATATTTACCGGCATCAGCACCGGTAAGCTGAATCTTAATCGCCTCTAACCGTTTGCTTTCCCCGCTCGTTCCATTCGTCTCTCCATTGTAGGACCAAGGAAGCCAGCCATAGGTCTGACAGTGCGTCGTATACTGAATCCCAAGATTGGAATCGTTCTGAATATTGATCCGTATCGCCTCAAGTCGCTTCGCCATCCCCGATGTACCTGCCATCGTTCCATTATATCGCACATCCTGCCAGCCAATCGACTGCACATGCGTACTGTACGCAACCGACGCGAGCTTCGAGATTGCAGCACCTCCTTCTGTATAATCACATCTGGAACAGCCAATCACCCGTTCCCTGCCATCATTCTGATTCGTCGGTGCAACCCGCTCGGATACAACTCTGGTCATGCTATGTCCAAGTGCCGGAAGCTCCTCTGTCCTTGTCTGCTTACAGCCAGCCGCTGTACATCTATAAATCCGAATCCCCTTCTGTGTACAGGTTGCTGCTTTCGTCACAGTTCCTGCATCCCATCTGTGCTCCGTATGTTCTTCCGCATAAGAAACCTGAAATGCGAACTGTGTCGCACTTCCTGTTGCCTGCAGACTCACATCGAGATTGCCGTATGACCAATCCATCTGATTGATCGCATAGGCAGTTATACCATTCAATATTCCGGAATAGCTTGGCGGATAACTGCTGTTATCAGCCGCAATTGTAAATGTCGTCTCCCGTGCATTAAGCTTTGCCTGTATCCGCGTCCGGTACGCTTTTGCCCACCTTGCCGCATCTCCATTTCTTACAAGGTAATTATTCGCAAGACTTGTCGAACGCGTCTGGTACCCGGATGTCGTATACAAATCTGCATGATGCGGATGGGCAATCGCCATCAGTTCATCGGTCAAGCCGAAATACATATATCTCTGGTCAAAATCATACCAATGCGCCGATGTATCATCCCACGTGCAATCGACCTGATACCACTCGCCGTCTAACTTCACGGCATTCCATGTATGATTATCTGCCCTATCTTCGATTCGTTCGTTCGGAATACCCGCAGCCGTCAGAAGCTTCGCATACGCCCGCTGGTAGCTCTCGCAGGTTCCTAACCCTCTCGTCAGAGCACCTTCTGCGGAACACCACGCAAGCGTTTTGTCATACTCCATTTTCGCATTCAACCAGTCATGCAGCCACAATGCCCGGTCATAATCGGAACCGGTTGTTTCCCTGTTGCACTGCGCAACTGCGGATTTCACAATGGAATCGACGCTTGGATGATTCGCGTCAGAGACGGATATCGTCACATCTATAGAAAAGTACACAACCGGCGAAGACATATTCATCACGTAAAACCGGAAATAATACGTTCCCGACGCGGTCATTTTGAACTTCAAGTCATAGGTACTGCACTCTTTTGTATAGTTTTTCCATTCACTATAGGTTGGATCCACAAGCATTTCCCGTTCTATGCTTCCGGGATTCGAATAGTTTGGTGATGTCATAAAATACTTATTTGACGCATTTCCTCCTGTCGCCGACAAGTGAAATACCGTTTCTTCCCCTAATTTCGGTTCATCCCATTCTACCTTGAATGTTACACCTTTTTCCGTTTTGGTCTGACAGTATTGATAGCTTTTCTCTGCCGCATGTACCTGCACGATGTGTATGTTCATAACAACCATCAGCATGCACACCAATAACGAAATAACTCTGTAAAGCCTTCTCTTTGTTTTGTTCCTCATACCTCGCCTCCTCATTTGTAATATTACTGTTACCCCTTGCATTCTATCCCCGAAATACACTTCCCACCACAGCCAGATACTTTACTGTTCTTCTTTCTCTTTTGGAAGTACAATATTCAACAGGATTGCCACAATCGCAGCAGGCACGATTCCAGAGCCGCCAAACACAAGCTGTACAAGCTTCGGTGCATGGACAAGGATATCCGGATTTGCTCCCATACCATAGCCAACACCGAGCGCTACAGAGACAATGGAGAGATTACGCGAATTCATCGGATTCTTCGTGATCAGCTGGATTCCACTGAATACAATCGAAGAAAACATCATAACTGCGGCACCACCGAGTACTGACTGCGGCATGATAGAAATAAGCGCCGCAAGCTTCGGACAAAGTCCACAGAGAATCAGGAACACAGCTCCCGTTGCAAGCGCATACCGATTCACAACTTTTGTCATGGCAACAAGTCCGACATTCTGGCTGAAAGACGTATTCGGCAGGACACCAAAACAGGCAGCAAGCGAAGATCCAAGTCCATCACACATAACACCACCGGACAGCTCCTTATCGGTTGCTTCCCGTCCCAGACCGCCTTCCATAACACCGGAGATATCTCCAACTGTTTCAACCGCTGTAACAATAAACATGATCATAACCGGCAAAATTGCACGCATATCAAATACCGGCTTGACCGGCATGATCTTCGGGATAGCAAACCATGCAGCATCTGCTACCTTGTCCCAGTTCAGCACCCACGCTTTTGTATACTCGACGCCATCGGCAGTTACCCCGGTCGTAGGAAGCACAAATCCCATAACGATTGCAGCAATATATCCGGCAATAATACCTAATAAAATCGAGGAGGAACTCAAAAATCCTTTTGTGCAATGCTTGAAGATCAATATCACAATCAGCACAAAGAGTGCCAGCAGCAGATTCTCCATCGAGCCAAAATCTTCTGCCTTGTTTCCACCGCCAAAAGAATTGATTCCAACAGAAATCAGGCTTAAACCGATAGACATAACAACTGTACCTGTCACAACCGATGGGAAAAACTTCCGGAGCGGTTTTAAAAAGAACCCAAGCACCGTCTCAAAAAAACCGCCTAAAATTGATGCCCCCATGATTGCTCCATATGCGGATACACCGCCCCCCATCGTTGCTGCAACGCTGTTAAATACACCAATAAACCCGGATGATGTACCCATGATGATTGGTACACGTCCGCCGACCGGACCGATTGCAAAAAGCTGCACCAATGTCACAATTCCTGCAACAAGCATTGCATTCTGAAGCAGGGAAAGCTGCAGCCCAGCAAACTCTCCTCCTGCGATTCCACAGGCACCTGTGATGATTAAAAGCGGTGTAAGGTTTCCAACAAACATTGCCAAAACATGCTGCAATCCAAGAGGAATTGCCTGCGCAAGCGGCATCTTTCCATCCATCTGAAATGCCGCATCCGATAACTTAAAACTTTTTTTCATCTATTTTTCTCCTTGTCTTTGGTATTTGCTTATCTAAAATCATCTTCTGGCATCGACATCAATATCTTCTCCGGTGTGATCGGAAGTTCTCTGTGCCATACACCTGTCGCCCGGTAAATTGCATGAGCAATCGCCGGTGCCGGTGTGTTGATCACGATTTCTCCGATGGATTTTGCGCCAAATGGACCTGTCGGCTCGTAGCTATTTTCAAACTCAACCCGTAGGTGTCCCATGTCCAGCCGCGTTGGGATTTTATATTGCATAAAATTGGACTCAACCGGTTTTCCGGTTTCATCATATGTGATATTCTCAAACAACGTATGACCGATTCCCTGCACGATTCCACCCTCTGCCTGGATACGCGCAAGTGCCGGGTTGATTGCGATTCCACAATCCACAACTGCCACATAATCGAGGATTTTTACCTCCCCTGTATAGCGGTCAAGCTCAATTTCCACCATACCAACCATATATGGCGGTGGAGAAACCGGTGAAGAATGCGATGCAGTCGCAACCGCTGCAATATCATTTGCCACCTGATCCTTCACACTGATCTGCGCCAGTGTGACACGCTCGTCTGTGTTAATCTTCCGCACACACCCATCTTCGAATACCGTTTCTTCCGGCTCACATCCAAGCATTCCCGCCGCAATCGCACACAGTTTTTTCTTCAGTTCCTCGCAGGCAAGTTCTACTGCTTTTCCTGTTACATAGGTAGTCGAAGATGCATAAGAACCGGAATCATACGGAGATGCGTCCGTATCTGCACCAAATACTGCCACGTCATCCACAGAGCAGTCCATACACTCCGCCACCATCTGTGCCAGAATCGTATCACAGCCGGTTCCCATATCTGCCGCACCGATGATCAGGTTAAACGTTCCATCATCAGCCAGCTTCACAGTTGCAGAACCGACATCGACGTTGGATATACAGGAACCCTGCATCGCCATCGCAACACCGGCAGTCCGCACTTTTCCATCGCCCATCTCCCGGACCGGATATTTCTCTTCCCAGCCAAAAAGCTCACGGCATCTTGCCATACAGCGGTCAAGCGCGCAGGCATTTGCAGTCTCTCCATAATACGCCGGCATCTTCATGCCCTCCCGGAGCATATTTTTCTCCCGAATCTGCGTCGGATCGATGCCAAGCGACTCCGCAAGCTCATTGACCGAGGACTCCAGAGCAAAGATTCCCTGGGTTGCGCCATAGCCGCGATAAGCGCCCGCCGCCATTGTATTTGTATAGACGACATCATAACCAAACCGAAACGCCTCAAGTCCTCCTGTATAAAGTGGAATTGACTTGTGTCCGCTAAGCCCGACCGTCGTCGGTCCATGTTCCCCATATGCACCTGTATTGGAAAGTGTGTACAGATCGAGTCCGCGGATATGTCCGTCTCGGTCTGCACCCAGCCGGACAGTGACTTCCATCTCATGCCGCGGCGAACCGGCGATCTGGCTTTCGTACCTTGTGAAGATGAGTTTCGCCGGACGCCCCGTCTGCATCGTCACAAACGCCGGATACACTTCGCTGACTGCAGTCTGCTTCGCGCCAAATCCACCACCGATCCGCGGTTTTTCCACGCGGATTTTGCTTTTCGGGATTCCAAGTGCTCTCGATAAAATCCGGCGCACATGGAAAACAATCTGTGTCGAAGAAATCACATGCAGTCTTCCATACCGGTCAAGACATGTATATGTGCGAAATGTTTCCATCATTGCCTGGTTGAACGCACGCATATGATAGGCGTGGGAAAATGATACCTCACAGTCCGATATCACGGCATCGACGTCGCCATCTCCGCTCAATTCATGTGCGATCACATTCCGTTTTGCATCACCGCCCACATCAACCGGCGGATACCAGTCATCCTCCGGATGCACAAGCACCGGATTATCCTTCGCTTTGTGAAAATCAAGCACCGGCTCTAACACATTGTATTTCACTTTCACAAGCTTCATCGCTTTGCATGCCGCTTTTTCATCCTCTGCTGCGATGATTGCGACAACATCTCCCACAAACCGCACGTGCCGGTCGATAATCAACCGGTCATACGGAGATGGTTCCGGATAAGTCTGACCTGCGATTGCAAACCTCGTCTTCGGCACATCCTCCCATGTATAGATATCCACCACGCCCGGAATTTTCTTTGCAATTTCTGTATGGATTTCTTCCACAATCGCATTGGCATGCGGACTGCGCAGAAGCTTCACGACAAGCGCAGGGCCCGTGATATCATCTGTATACACCGGTTTCCCCAGCAGCAGCTGCATGGAGTCTTTCTTCCGGACTGATTTGTGAATGGCATTGTAATTCTTATGTTCCATCGCTTACTCCTTTCCCTGCTTCTTCCTATTTATATAGTCCAGGTAATTTCGGATTCCCCGGAGCTGTCCTTCGTATCCGGAACACCGGCATAAGTTTCCTGCCAGGTACGCGCGTATCTCATCATCCGAAGGATCCGGATTCTCCCAGAGCAATGCAATCGTATTCATGACAAATCCCGGATTGCAAAATCCACACTGATCTGCCCCCTGGTCAGCGATAAAACCAACAAAACCGGATGCTTCCTCCTGCAGTCCTTCGAGCGTATATACTTCATGTCCATCCGCTCTTGCACAGAGCACCGAACATGACAAGACCGGGGTTCCATCTAAAAGCACGGTACAAAGCCCGCAATTTGCGGTCTCACACCCGCGCTTCACACTGTAGCAGCCATGCTTCCGCAGAAAATCAAGGAGCAGAAGATCCGGCGATACTGATTCACAAATCAGTGTTCCATTTACTTTGATTTTGATATCCATGTCTATGCCTGCTCCTCTCCGATTTTCTTTGTTAACCGATAGCAAAGCGCACCTGTAAGGCGTGTGCGGTATGCTGCACTGCCCCGGTGATTGCCGGCTGTCGGGATTTTTGTCTCTACCCATTTTGCAAACTGTTTTGCACGCTCTTCTGTGATTCCGTCTGTGAGAAATCCTTCCTCATCCGTGATACAGATTGCTCTGCCCGGTCTCGCACCGACAGAAATCCGGTATGTACCGGAAACATTTGCCGCTGCACATGCAAGAACCGGGAAATCTGTCCGTTGATTACGAACCGATGCATACGCATAGACACCCGGTGTTTTCTTCACGATCAGACGCACAAGCACGTCCCGGTCCGGTTTTTTCTCGGCGAACTCCTGCAGCGGAATTATACCGCCCTGAAACAGTTCCACGTATGTATCCATAGCAAGAAACATCGTCAGGACATCCGAGAAGCCAAACCGTCCCCAGATACTGCCGCCGACAGTTGCCAGGTTCCGGAACTGAACACCGACAATATCCTTTACGGCATCTCTGACTGCGCCCTGCGTATATGCATACAGACCTTCATGCAGCTCGATTTCACGCAGAGACACCATCGCACCGATGGAAAATGCATCCGCGTTCTCATCAATCCTGTCAAGTCCCAGCTCGCACAGATCGATTGCCGTCTGGATTGTCCGATCCTGCATCTTCGTCCAAAGCATTCCACCGAGGATCATGCTTCCTTTTTTCTGGTTCAGCGTATAAGCTTCTTCCAGATTTTTTACACGAACATAATTCTGTATTGTTACCATAAAAGCTCCTTCTATTTCTCTAACCGCTTTTTTCCAACTTTATATTATAGTAAAAATACTTGCCTTTGAAAAGCGGTTTTGTTACAATACCGTTGTATTATCAAAAGTACAACGAAAGGGCTTTTATCATGAAACAAAGATTCAAAAAACATGTAGCACTTATACTCATCAGCCTGATGCTGCTCTCTCTGATCGGATGCGGCAAACCTGCATCCACAGAGACAACCACAACAACGGAAACAGCTGTCACAGAAGCACCGGCAGCCTCCATATCGGATGCTGCTACAACGGCCGACAGCACCCCCGCAGATGCCAGTGAAGAGGACTCTGATGCGCAGACGGTCTATCCGGTCACAGTCACCGACCAGGCCGGTCGTGAAGTTACGATTGAAAAAGAACCGGAATCAATCGTGAGCGGATACTATATCTCCACAAGTCTCCTGCTTGCACTCGGTCTGAAAGCCAAGGTGACAGGCATCGAAGCAAAAGCAGACAAGCGGCCAATCTACAAGCTCGCAGCGCCAGAATTCCTTGAACTTCCAAATGTCGGCACAGCCAAGGAATTTGACTTAGAAACCTGCGCTTCCCTCTCCCCAGAGCTTGTCATCCTGCCTATGAAATTAAAGGATGCAGCGCAAAGCCTCTCCGAGCTTGACATCCCTGTCCTGCTCGTCAATCCGGAAAGCGAAGATCAGTTAGAACAGATGATTGAACTTGTCTCCACCGCAACCAACACAAAGGAAAACGCAGATGCCCTTCTTTCTTATATTGATGAGAAAAAAGAGATGCTCGAAAAAGACTTATCCGGCGTCGATGCAAAAAGCGTCTATCTTGCTGGTAACTCTTCCCTTCTTTCCACTGCCGGTCCAGCGATGTATCAGTCAGGGCTTATCGAACTGGCAGGCGGTAAAAATGCAGCATCCGAAATCACGGATACCTATTGGGCCGAGATCAGCTACGAGCAGCTTCTGGCATGGGATCCTTCTTATATTATTCTCGCTTCGGATGCAGAATACACACCCGAAGATGTATTAAACGACGAGAATCTGAAGGAGTGCACCGCAGTCAAAAACGGAAATGTCTATGCAATCCCTGGCGATATCGAAGCATTAGACAGTCCTGTACCGGGCGGAATCCTTGCATCCATCTGGCTTGCCGGAATCCTGCACCCGGATCAGGTATCTGCAGATATGTATACAGAAGAAAAGGCAGCGTTCTATGAAACTTTTTATGGAATCAAATAATAAAATTAAATTCACTCTTATCGTCGGAACCGTTATCTTAACGGTTCTGACGATTTTTTCATTTTTTGTCGGCCGCTACCCACTCACACTCTCCGGAATTATATCCGGTGATCCAAGACAGTGGCAGGTGTTTGTGACATTGCGCGCAAGCCGCGGAATCGTCGGCTGTATCGGCGGCTTCGTTCTCGGCGTAGCAGGTTTTGTCTTCCAGACTGTATTCCGGAATCCATTGGCATCACCGGATATCATCGGCGTATCTTCCGGTGCCAGCGCCGGTGCCGCGTTCGGCATCCTGTTTCTGTCCGGCTCTATGGCAGTGACTGCGTCTGCATTTGCCGGTGCTCTCGGTTCTGTTGTTCTAGCGCTTATGCTCGCATCCCTCACTGCCGGGCAGGATGGCAGAGGAATCGTGTTGGCAGGAATCGCGGTACACAGCTTAGCCCAGACCACTCTCATCTTCCTGAAGCTGCTCGCCGACCCGGAAAAACAACTTGCATCCATCGAATACTGGATTATGGGAAGTTTAAATGGCATCAGTCTCTATACCATCAAAGGAAATGTGATTCTCTGTATCCTCTGTGTCAGCGCACTTTTTTTGTTGTACCGGCAGATTATGATGCTTTCCCTGCACGATGACGAAGGGCGTATGCTCGGTGTTCACACACAACATCTCCGGCTTTTGATTCTCCTGATTGCAACGCTGGCAACATCCGGAATCATCAGCATGACCGGGCTTATCAGCTTCATCTCTCTGCTTGCACCGCACGGTGCACGTCTGATCATCAAAAACAACCGGCTATCCACGATGTTTCTAAGTGGGATCATCGGTGGCTGCCTGCTGACACTCGGAGATATTCTGGCACGAAGCGTAGCTTCCACAGAGCTGCCGGTCAGTATCTTCACCAGTCTTGTCGGAGCACCATTTTTGGTCTATCTATGCGTAAGGAGGAACCGCGAATCATGAGTCTGCTCACAGTCAGTCACCTGTCTGCCGGATATGGCAGAAAAGAAATCCTACACGATATCAGCTTTACGTCGCGTTCCGGAACAATCACCGGTATTCTCGGTGCAAATGGATGCGGCAAAACTACACTTTTAAAAGCGATTGCGAACATCCTCCCGCACAAAGGTTCCTGTCTGCTTGCAGAAAATACACTGGAATCACTTTCTGCACGGGAACTTGCAAAGCAATGTGGATATATCCCCCAAAAAAGCGGAATCACAATTGATATGACAGTTCTGGATGTTGTCCTGATGGGGTATCATCCGGACTTATCGCTGTTGCAGCCTCCCACCGCGCAGATGAAAGAACATGCCAAAGCAACTCTCACGATGGTCGGTCTTCCCGATCGTGAGCAGGCAAACTACAACCAGCTAAGTGAAGGACAAAAACAGTTATGTATCCTTGCACGGACATTCGCCGGCGCACGTAAGCTTCTGCTCCTCGATGAGCCGGAAAGCGCCTTAGATTTCCGGTTCCGGAACCAGATGATGCAGCATCTGCGGACATATGTGACTGCCCACGACGCCTGTGCGCTTGTCACACTCCATGACCCTTCTCTGGCATTAAACACCTGTGACGAGCTCCTTGTCCTGTCGAGAGGCACACATTCCGGGAAAATCTCCCCGAAATCGACTCCTGTTTCAAAGATGGAGTCGCTGCTTTCCTCGATTTATGGTACAATCAATATCGCAAAGCTCCACGACAAAAACGGGAACGAACACCTTGTTATGATACAGGAGGAGTCCATATGAAAGCTGTTACAAAAATTACTTTTTACGATGAACAGGATGAAAAATTCTTTGGAGAAGGTCCCTGTCGTCTGCTGCATGCCATCGAAGCAGAAGGCTCCCTGCGAGCAGCTGCAAGCTCCATGGGACTTGCTTACTCCAAAGCGCTTCGTATGATAAAAAATGCCGAGCATTCACTCGGATTTCCACTCACAAGCAGGACTGTCGGTGGCAAATCCGGCGGTGGAAGCACTCTGACACAGGAAGGAAAGGAATGGATAGAAAAATATGAACGGTATCGAGATGCCTGCATACAGGCCAACCGCAAATTGTATCTGGAGATCTTTTCGCGCTAGCAGCAAAAAGCATCTGATTCTGACCGGAAGCCGCGGAAGCGGAAAGTCCACGCTTCTTTCTGCCCTTTTCCCACAACCAATGCCCGGGCTTACATCCTATGTAGTACCCGAAGATGGTGTCTATATGAAAGAAAACCTGTCAGGCGAGACTGTCCAGATTGGAAGATATCAGGCAGATGCACCCGGAAACACAAACAAAATGCAACCGGTTCCGGAAGCATTTCTCACAAAAGGCATCGAATTTCTGGATATGTGTATCCGTCATCCGTCCGACTGGGTAACCATCGACGAAACCGGTTATCTGGAACAGACAATTCCTGCGTATCAGGAAGCAATTTCCCGTCTGCTCGCAGCCAAACATGTACTTTTAGTTGTCCGTAAACAAAAACTTCCTTTCCTGGACTCTCTCTGCAAGCGGGATGATTGTTTTCTCGTAGATTTAGATAAGCCTTATGGAGACGCGTTCTGTATCATCATGGCATCCGGAAAAAGCAAACGCTTCGGTGCCAATAAACTCCTCACAGATTTTTATGGGAAACCACTGATTGCATACGCGTTTGATGCGACCGAAATGCTTGGGCAAAACCGGTTGGTTGTGACGATCCACCCGGAAATTGCACATATATGTAAGAAACAGGATATCCCATTTCTTCTGCATAATCTGCCGGACCGGAACGATATGATCCGGCTTGGAACCGGTGCAATAAAAAACAAAGCAAGCCACTGCCTGTTCCTGCCTTCAGACCAGCCGCTCGTCTCACGGGAGACAATCGGTGCATTGCTTTTCTGCGCCCAAAATGCACCCGATACGATCTGGCGGACTTGCGATCAGAATACTGCCGGTTCCCCGGTTGTTTTTCCATCTGCTTACTTTGATGAACTTTCTGCGCTACCTCCAAAACATGGCGGCAATACTGTGATTCAAAACCACAGGGAACATGTAAAGCTCCTACCGGTTACACAACACTATGAGCTAGCAGACATCGACACACCAGAGGATATGCAGGCAATGGAGGTTATTGCAGCGCATGCACTGGCAAAGTAAATACACTTCTCACCGCAGCCAGGTACTCCTCCGGCCGGTCTGCCTTCTTCACCTTCTTCAGCTCCCGCTCTGCTTCCGGGAACATCTTACCCAGATAAAACCACACTTCCTTCATCTTGAAGAGCGCATCCCGCTCGCAGTCCATTTCTTCCCGGTATCCGGCATAGAGCCGGTCATGGTATTCCTTCAACTCTGCCGTTGTCACCGGCTGCCCCGTCCGGATCTCCCGCACCAGCCCCGGATTCGCAATCACACCTCTTCCAAGCATGATACGGTCTACCTGTGGAAACATCTCCCGGAACACATGATAATCTTCCACCGTAAAAATATCTCCGTTATAACAGACCGGGTGCACACATTCCTTCAGTGCTTCCGCAAATACATCGAGATTCGGTTGATTGTTGTAGAAATCCTTCTGCAGACGTGGATGAATGATCACTTCGGAGATAGGATACCGGTTATAGATCTGCAGGATATCCGCAAACTCTTCGGGAAACTCCATTCCGATCCGCGTCTTCACAGAGATCTTGCAGCTTCGCTCCTCCGGCAGTCTGGATATCCCCTCAAATACCGCATCAAAGAACCGGTCTAATCGATCTGGTTCCTCTAAGAATCCACTTCCTTTCTTCTTCGATACGACCGTTGCCATCGGACAGCCCAGATTCAGATTCACTTCCTGATAGCCAAGCTCCGCCAGCATATTGCACGTCGTAAGGAACTGTTCCGCATCGTTCGTCAGGATCTGTGGAACAACATACATTCCCTGATTGTGCTCCGGTGCCACGTCTTTCCGCTCTCTCGTCTTCAATATTTTTTTCTTTGATGGTGCGATAAACGGCATCACGTACTTATTCATATCGCCAAACATCGCATGATATGCATTCCGGTACACGTATCCCGTCACGGATTCCATCGGTGCCAGATAAAATTGTATTTTCTCGAATTCTGTAATACTCACCGTAACGCTCCTCTATCATCAGCATTTTCTTCCACATGTTTCGGGCGGAATATATACAGCAAAATTGCTTTACATATATTGTCTGCGATCATGCAAAGCCAGACTGCCTTTAAACCCAGTCCAAACACATTCACGCATAAGAACGTACCAAATATCCGGATGCCCCACATGCTGACCGCCTCACACGCGAACACATGCTTCGTCCGACCCATACCATAGGAAATACCCTCTAAGACAATCATCAGTCCAAAAAACGGCTCTGAAAACGAAACCAGACGCAGCATCTCACTTCCGATCCGCGCCGCATTGACTGAGTTCGTAAACAGACGCATAAATGGATATGCGAATAGGTAGAGTCCGATACCATTTACTACCATAATCAATAATGTGATCAGAATCGATACCCGCTCCGTTGCTTTTAATTTCCGGATATCCTTTTCTCCGAGCGCATTACCAACCAATGTGCTGGTCGCCACACGCAGTCCGTATCCTGGAATATAGACAATCTGCTCCGCTGTAATGGCGATCGAATGCGCCGCAAATATCGTCGTTCCCATACCAGATACCATCCGCGCAAACGCAATGTATCCAAAGCAGCTTACGAAAGTCGTGCCAAGCGCTGGAAGTCCAATCGTAAATATCTCTGACAGAATCTCCCGGTCGAGTCTCCTGTCCTCTCGCGTTGGTCGAAGCTTCGTCTTGCTGAGCATCAGCAGAAACATCGCAATACCGCCGATTCCAAAACTGATGCAGGATGCGATTGCCGCACCTGCCACGCCGAGATTCAGACCATATATAAATACCGTATTCAATACGATATTTAACACATTTTCACCCACGCTGATAAACATCGGCGATTTCGTATCCTTAATGGATCGAATCATCGCGGAAAAGACGCGGGAAGACGCCCGAAACACAAGTGAAATGCTTGTAATTGTGAAATACACGCTTGCCGGTCTTACAATATCCGGTTCAACGCCCATCCACACCGGAATATACGGGGACAGCACAAGCGCGATCACTTCCAATAACGTTCCGATTGTAAATGCATATAGTATTGATTGTCCAGCCAGTTTCTTCAGTTTGGCTTCGTCCCCGGCTCCATTTGCCTTCGATGCAATCGCCAGTACAGCAACCGCAATCGCACTTGGAATTGAGTGGATCAGCCAGCCGATGGTTGTTGTCGTGCTGACTGCGGCCGTTGCTTTCTCACCCAGATGTCCCACCATCGCCGTATCAACATATTGAAGCAGTGTCGACAGCACCTCTTCTAATACCGTCGGGATGGATAAGGTAATCAGCGATCGAAACGCTTCCTTATAGTATGTTTGTTTCATTTATTTTCAAATCCTTCTGTTTACTTAAAAGAAGGGCTTATAGAAAGCCCTTCTTCGTAAAACTTATTTACTTATCGCTTCGTTTCTTTTTGGAAACACCAAGTATGATTATTCCAACAGCCGCAACTATCATTATAATGGTGATTGGCGCAATCGGCGCTGTATCGCCTGTTTTCTTCACTGTATTGGATGATGTCGTAGTAGTTGTCGTCGTGGTTGTCGTACTCGTAGTACTTGTCTCCGTCGTCGTAATCTCTGTGGTTGTATCCGTCGTTTCAGTGGTTTCTGTAGTCTCAGTCGTTTCCGTTGTTTCGGTCGTCTCAGTTGTTTCTGTTGTCTCAGTCGTTATCTTGTCATACGTATTTGTATACGCAACATTTGCTGTCGCATGATCTCCGATTACAACCGAAGCGGTTTTGCCCTCCACTGCAGTCTGCGCGTCTACAACATATGTGATCTTGCTCAACGTATATCCATCTACATCTGAAGCAATCTCATTGACTGTATAGCTGCCTGCATTGCAACTGATTTCCTTTGACCACGTCTTACTAGCAGTATCATAAGAAAAATCTGCAAGACTATAGGTTGTCTTTGTACCGGTTGCATCCTCAACAACCTCAAAGCGAATTGTCTGCTCCGCATCTGTTTTGGATACACCACCCGCTATGGTCTTTGTCAACACAAGCTTAGCCGGAGCATATGTATTTTTCACAACGATTTTATCTCCAATGCTTCCACTTGCTGGTTCGTAGGAAGTCGCATAATTTGTAACCTCTGTCTCTCTCACACTATACGATATCTCAACGCCATTCTCGTATTTGTCGAGATCTGTAAATGTACCCTTCCAGTTATTTGTCTTATCCAGTTTCAAAGTCTTTGCTGTTGCAACACCATTCTTATAAAGAGTTACTGTGATCGCACTATGATCATCTGCTGCCAGGTTATCGCCAACCCACTTCTTTTCAACCTCGATATCACCCTTTTGTGTTGTATATGAATTTCGAACCTCAAATACACCGTTTTCACCAGCATCTTCTGCTGTCACAGTTGTACCAGAAGCATTCTTCTTCACATAACTTACAATATATCCGGCTGGTACATCGACTTCTTTGACTGTATATACATATTCTGTATTTGCTGCTACATCACTGTACTTCGGAAGCTCTGTCCATGTATAAGTCCAATGATTTGTTTCACTCAAAGTTACCGTGTCATATACATTTCCATCATACATTAACTGTACCTGTATGCTGGTTGGTCGTTTCCGATCATTATTATTCTGATCATCCCATACCTTTGTCACCGTTCTTGTCGTAGACGGATAAGAGTTTGTAACTGTAATAGATCCATTTCCTGTTGTCGTATCAACTGTCATCGGGCTGTAAGATACACCATAGCCCTGTGGTACAGCTACCTCTTTGACTGTATACGCAATCTCCTGTCCAGCCTCATTATATGGAAGGTCATTCCATGTATAAGTCCAGTGATTTGCATCTTCCAGTGTTACAGCAGTTCCAAATGCAGAACCATTTGCATACAACTGAACATTTACACTCGTTGGACGGGATGTAGAATTATTATCCGCCCATACTTTATCGACTGTAATGTCTCTTGTACGAACTGTATGTGTATTCGTAATCGTTGTGGCTGATCCTGCTGATACAGTAGCTTTTGTATAGCCTGTGACTGTACCAACTTCTTCGACCGTATACACGATATTGTTTCCTCTTGCATCCTGCTTATTCAGATCATTCCATGTGTATGTCCAATGGTTTGTCTCATTCAATTCCTGCGTTGCATCCGGATCTGTTACAGCCACGCCATCTGCCATAAGCTGTACCGTAATTGGTGTCCGCAAACCATCGCGGTTGTTGTCATCTTCCCATACTTTTGTCACTGTATGACTGACTTTATCCATCGAATACTGGTTTGTGATAACCGCCAAATACGTTCCATCGCTCTGCTTCTGGATTACAGAAGACTTCTGTGAATATGAAGCAGGCATGCTTGCAGTATCCTCAACAACCGAATACTGAATCTCTACACCATTCTTATAAACCGGCAGATTGCCCCAGCTTGCCGTCCAGTTATTCGCTGCCGTCAATGTAATATCCTTCGACAGGGAAACTCCATTTTCCATTAAGGAAACCTTAAGATTCTGTGGTCTGTTCCCATCTGCGTCATTATTATCATCCCAATCCTTCCGGATTGACACCTTCGTTGTCTGTAAGGTATTCGTGATATCATAGCCATTCGCTGCATATGTCGTCGTATACCCAGAAACCGGTGTCTCTTCTACCTTATACTGGATTTCCACATTTGTACCTGCATAGTATTTATCCAAATTATCAAAGGTAAAGTTCTTCGTCGTTTCTGTTGTACTCAGACTCTGTGTTTTTACCAACTTCCAATCGGCTGTCGTACCCTTCTTCAATCGATACAGTTTCAACTCAATGCTGGATGGACGATACGCTTCATATCCCGTATCTACCCATGTCTTGGTGCCCGATACAGATGTTTTTTCCGTTTTATTCTCGAAGATGACTGCACCTAAGCTTGTGCCTGCACTGCCGCTCGCAGCTCCATTCACATATTTCTGTACGGAAGTAACTGCGACATCCAATTTGTTGCTTGCAGTATTCTTAGTCACATTTACCTTGACTACATAATATGTATCATCTTTTGTAACACCTGCATAACCAGATTCTTTTTCATAAATCTTGTAAATATGCTCTCCGACATCTCCTGCCACCGCAGAGTCATATGTCAGTGCTGTAAATGTTACGGTTCCATTTGTACTTCCCTGTGTGGTTCCCGTAGCAACTTCTGCATTCTTTGTTGACAGAACTGCATTCAGCTCATCCACTGCAAATCCTGCAAATGTATAGTCAGCTGAATAGTTCGTTGCATTATCCAGCTTCTTTAATGCAGTAAATGTAATGCTGCCAGATGTCTGAATCATTGTATTCACGATATCATAAGTACCTGCAGGGTAACTTGTCGTATATCCAGCGACCGCTGTCTCTACTACCTTATATGGAATCTCAGTAGCCATTCCCGGATAATACTTTGGCAGTTTTCCAAATGAATACTTCCATGCACTTGCTGCATCTACAGTCCTGTCTGCTCCGACCTGTTCCCAATCGGCAACGTCATTCTCGTTTCCACCCTGCTTCAACTTATATAACCTTACCTGAATGCTAGACGGACGATCTGCTGTAGTACCGCCAACCCATGATTTTGTACCCTGAATCGTCGTAGTCACGGTCGTATTATTAAATACAACCTTTGAAGCCGTGGTACCGGTTCCTGCACTGTTATACTTCGTAATCTTACTGCATGTTGCAACCAGTTTTGTCGGATTTGTAGCATTATCCAATGCAACATCTACCGTCAGAATATAATAGTTCGTATCCGTTGTTACATCTGTGTACCCAGAGCTTGTCTCATAAACCTTGTAATAATGTGTTCCTACATCTCCTGCTGTTGCAGAACTATAACTTGCCTTACCTGCAAATGTAATTGCTCCTGTTGTACTTCCATCAGTTGTTCCGGTCGTAATATCCTTTACCATGGTAGCGTTTGCAGCATCTGCCGATACCTCTTCCACTGCAAAATTCTTAAAGGTATAGGTGTTGCCACTTGCATAATCGGTTGTACCATCCAACTGCTTCGTAGCTGAGAAGTCGTAGGAACCTGTATAGTATGTTGCTTTCTTATTCTCATAAGACAAGATATAACCAGTATCCGCTGTAAACTCTTTTCCTTCAACACCTGCTGGCATTCTCAGATTGTTCGTACCCGGTAAAACGAAATAATATGGTTCCACTCTGACAACAAACCCATCTTTTGCAGATTTCTCAACCAGTGCATAATACTGATCATGTTTCAATCCACTAATGGTTAACATACCCGTTTCTTCATCAGTTACTTTCAAGACATCTGTTCCCTGTTCCGGCGTTGCATTCAATATCATTGCTGAACCGTCCCAGGTTGCTTTGTATAATTCAAACGTCGAACCATTCAATGGCTGCTGATTGCCTTCATCATCTATCCAGTATTTGAACAGCGTTACCGTACCTGAATCTGAAGATGATGAATTCTCTGATTTTACAACTACATTTCCTCTAAAATCTGTTGTCCCCGAATGAGAAGGGTCATAATTTGATAATGAAAACGTATTTCCAGAATTCGTTTCCGTCAAAGTTTCTCCTGCCTTCAAAGTACATTTTGCGGTATATGTAATACGCAGATGCTTATTGTCCGGCAATTCAAACTTCAACGAATTCCGTGTCGAATCATAGACAACCTTGTAATCCGTTCCCTTCGTCAGCAGTGATTCTCCCGCCTGCGTTACTTCATAAACTTTTACGGTTGATATATCGTAAATAAACGCATTTCCAAGTGTATCAACAGCCGCTATGAAAGTATCTCCATCTGCCAGATCATATGCATTCGCATTTACATCTATTTCATATTTTGCCAAATTATATACAGTATCTCCTGCCGCAGGCTGTCCATTGAATGTTCCTGTCTTTGTTACCAAAGGACTCGGAGTTAACTTTCTAGTATTGCTCACAGGTTCTCCCACAGCAGCATTATTGTAGAATATCTGAGCCGAATTGGTAAAAGATTGTTCTCCGCCTTTTGCAAACGACTCCATATCTGTAATCTTTGTTGTATATGTTACATAAATATGCGCTTTATATCCCTTGCCTTCCATCTCAGAAACGATCGTTTGCATGTCAGAATTCACACCAATGTTAAATGCCGTTACACCTGCTTCGGTTGTGTCTGCAGAAATTGATACATCTCCAGATATCGAACCATTCTGATAACTACCACTTACCCATTTATTACTTTTTAATGATAATTTCTGATTATCATTAATCGCCCAATATTCCGCACCTACAGATGAATCCACTAACTCCATTCCTGATGGAAGCTGATCTTTAATCACAATTGATGTTCCATTTGTAAGTGTGAAAGCATTCAATGCAATATCCAATGTATATTCAATTGTTCCTTCTGTGCTTCCTGCCACAGATGTTTTGTTTAAAGGAGGAATTTCATTCTTGTACTTCGCCCTACTGCTTGTTGAGCCCTTTACGCCATTTGATGTATAGTTCAACGTTGCATTATTTACAAACGTACGCTGAACAGTATTCAAATCTGTATCAGTTACCTTTGTCTGATATGTTAATGTCATTTCTGTAATTCTTTTACTATCATCAGCAAAAGCACTATCAGCAAACTCAAACTTGTATCCATACTGTTGATGTGCAGCTGTACCTCCCTGTGTATAAGAGGTGATGATTGCATTCGATACATATGCCCCATTTTCGTCTGTTACATTGACACTACTAATCGTTCCATCTGCCGTTTTATATTGTAACTTTGCATTACATATATACGCCATATTTCCTGGTGTTGACTCAAAGCTCCGCATATCATCATCAATCAACACATTGGTTATACCCTTCGGTACATCCGGGAATGTAATGCTCCATGTAATCATACCAGTTGTCTTATCATATCCACCTGCACTTTTGCTTATCGTCCAATTTTTGCCCGGTGTATTTACCGTTCCATCTCCTTTGTAGGAGTACCCTTGGTTATTGGTAACCGTAACGGTATTCTTTACAGGTGCTGGTGCAACCGAATCCATATAGTCATCTGTTACTTTTGTATACACAGTTGCAGTGTACACGCCATTTCCACTATTCGTAAATATACTTGCATCAAGGTTTCCATCTGTTAAAGGATTACCTGTACTATTGCACAATACCGATCCTGTTGCTTCAGGAAAATCCAGAATACTTCCTGTTGCCCCAAGGAACTCTTCTAATGATGAATATTCCTGCCGATAATCTTTTAAATCAATTTTGATTGTCCAGGTAACAATATTATCATTCAACGCACCGTTTTTGCTTACACTTGGACGTTCAACCCAATAGGAGGCCTCAACTGTATTTGGAGTTGTCGTTGTCTGTTTGTTATCCTTGTATGTATAGGATAATTTATTTTTATAAGCATCACCACTGCCTGACTGATTATCAAAAATACCCTCGTCTGCAATTGTCATAGTATAGGATAACTCTACCTTTGTACTTCCATTTGCCTTACCAAGTTTTGTAATCTGCTGTTTCATATCTTCAAAGCTTGCATATTTAGTACCTGTACTTACATTATCATCTGTTGAAGATGAAACCTTGATTTCTCCATCCAATCCCAGCTTAGATCCGGGAATATCTGACAACTGAACATCTGTTACCTCTCCAGTTGTGTCAAGTGTAATTTTATAATCCTGTTTCCATGTTTTTGTAACTTTATCATAATATGCATTACCTGATAAAGATTTAGACGCTCTTAAACTACTTGTAGCTGTCCCATCATCATATACTTTTTCATATGTAAATTTACCCGTTGCAATTGTAATCTTATCACCGGACTTTATATTATCCTTATCTTCAACATCAATATTTCCATGTATAATGCCCGTTCCTGCACGATCACTACTTTTCAAAAAATTCTCATTATTGATACATACATATGCAACGCCATCCTTGATATAGACATACCCGGTGGTTCCATAGATTTCATCGGTAATTGGATATACAACATCTGTCTCAAGATTGATATTTTGCAAGCTATTCATATCAATTTTGACATATACCGGACTTCCATCTTGCGTTACGCCTCCGTTTCCTGCATTGTCAAATTTCCAATCGTATTTGATATTCAGCTTATCCTGATCATAAATTTTTGTAACATCATCAATATTTTGTTCTTTTCCATCATGTGTAATCGTCACACTATAGTCGATTGTCACACCAGTAGTCGTTGAATTGTCCCAATCAGACAGATTTATCTGATCTGCAGATGGAATTGAGGTGCTATCCGATATCGGATTCAACACTACCCCATTTAAGTCTTCCCCTGTTTCTGATACAAACTGTGCGTCATACGGTTCTGCTGCCTGACCTTGCGCATCACTCTCCGACGCGACACTCTCTGTCTCCCCACCTTCTGCAATCGGTGTATAGCTGATGTTCTGGAATAATGAAATTAACATCAACATAGAAAGCAGAAATGCGATCACTTTTTTCTTGTTTTTTTGTTTGTTCATAAACTCCATCCTCCATTTTCTTTTTTCCTAATGCATCCTCGCATTTATGCATTGGAACCATCTATGATAAACTCCGACATACCTCTGTTCAGAGTAAAGTTAAGTTATGAATTATTACTGTTCAATTTTTATATCGACAGTAACCCACTATCGCATAATATTTTACATGAAAGTGCTTGTATTTTCAACATATCGCGCCTATAAATTTGTGCTTTTTTTGACTATTAAAACACAAAAAACCTGCCACACCAATTCTGGTGTGACAGGTTTTTGTAACCATCTTCCGAAGTATGTTTTATTCTTCGTCCTTCTTCTCCTCTGTGGATGCCTCTGCATCGTCATCATCAAAGAAGCTATCATCAAAGTCATCGTCGTAATCATCGAAATCATCTAAGTAATCTGGTGTCAGGTACTTGTAAACTGCTACGCAGATACCTACGATGATTGTCAGAATACCAACGATCAATGCAACAGAGAAAAACGCGTTCTTTGCTTCTGTTACGCACTCGTCTTCTTTTACAACTTTTACTTCGTCACAACACTTTTTCATAGTTTTCTACCTTCCTTTCATCGCTACTGATATAATGATTTTACCACAGCTTATCCGATATTTCTACCGTCATTTACAACTTTTTCATTTTTACAAGGGATGCAAATAAATGTTTTTCTCCGACACGGTCAAAATTCACCACGATTTCCTGGTCACCGCCCGATGGAATCACATCGATTACCTCTCCATTTCCGAACTTGATATGGCGTACTTTATCTCCTACCTCATAGCTTGCCGGTGCCGACGCTGTATTTCCCATCGGGAATGCCTTCCCGAATCCCGGATTGGCGCTCGGGTTCGCAGTAGCTGTGGCAGGTCGTGTATACGGGTTGTTCTTTCCGTATGCCTTTAACTGAATTACCTGCTCTGCAGGCTTTCTCGACGGAATCCGGTCCATATTCGCCGGAGCATACCCAAATGCCTTCTCCTCATACTCGAGATAATGCTTCGGAATCTCCTTGACAAACCGCGACACTTCCTCGAAATTCGTCGAACCATGTACCATCCGCTGTCCGGCTGCTGTCAGATACAGCTTGACCATCGCACGCGTGATTCCGACATAGCAGAGTCTCCGTTCCTCTTCAAGCGCATCCGGATCATCAGAATCCAGCGACATCCCACTTGGGAATAACCGTTCTTCCATCCCTGTTATGAACACATACGGAAACTCCAGTCCCTTTGCACTATGTAAAGTCATCAGCGTCACCTTTGCCGTCGGCATGCCATCCTCATCTTCCTCCTCGGTATCTGCCACAAGTGCGATATCCTCGAGAAGTCCGGTAAGCGTCGGTTCATCATTGCTTTCCTCATAGGTTACGATTTTGTTCTTCAATTCCTCCAGATTGTCCAGTCTTGCACGTGCCTCATCGGTTGCCTCGGCTGTTAATGCGTCGCGGTATCCACTCTCATCCATAATCGCATCGAATACTTCACTGATGAATTCTCCATGTACCAGACGTGCTTTAAAGCCTTCCATCATATCTGTAAATTTCCGGATCTTTTCTACATTTCGTGTCATGCCCGGTACTTCTTCAATATCTAACAGCGCATCATACAGATTATAATCATGCGACTGCGCATACATATCAAGCTTATCCACGGTCGTCGCACCGATTCCACGCTTTGGCACATTGATGATACGCTTGACTGCCTGGTCATCGATTGGATTTGCAAGCACCTTCAGATAGCTTACGAGATCCATGATTTCTTTTCTTCCATAGAAATTCTGTCCGCCATAGATCTTATACGGCAGATTCTCATACAGAAGCTTTTCCTCAAGCACACGAGACTGCGCATTGGTACGATATAAGACTGCAATATCATCGAGCGATATTCCCTGATTCTTCAATGTTTTGATGCGGGATGCGACGCCTGTCGCCTCCTCATATTCTGTCCCATATCTGGTAAATGTAATCTTGTCTCCATCTTCCTGCTCTGTCCAGAGACGTTTATCCTTTCTGCCCTCATTGTTCGCAATGACAGCATTTGCTGCATTCAAGATGTTCGCTGTCGAACGATAATTCTGCTCGAGCTTTACCACCTTGGCATCCGGATATTCTTCCTCAAAATTCAGGATATTATAGATGTTCGCACCACGGAATTTATAGATACTCTGATCATCATCACCTACGACACATAAGTTCCGGTACTTCGCTGCCAGCATCTTCACCAATATAAACTGTGTATGGTTCGTATCCTGATATTCGTCCACCATAATGTACTTAAACCGGGTCTGGTATTCGGCAAGCACATCGGGATTCGTCTCAAAAAGGAAGATCGTCTTGAAGATCAGATCATCAAAATCAAGGGCATTGTTGCTCTGCAGACGTTTCTGATACTCCCGGTAAACCTCTGCAATCTTCTGATCACGGAAGCTTGTTGCATGTTCTTTCTCGTAATCGTCCGGTGTCATATACCCTTCCTTCGCCTTCGATATCGCCGAAAGCATCGCTCGCTCCGGATAGAGCTTCGGATCTAATTGCAGATATTTTAACACTTCTTTTACAACTGTCTTCTGTTCGCTTGCATCATAGATCGTGAAACTGCTTGTTCCTCCAATCTTATCAATATGCTTTCGTAAGATCCGCACACACATCGAATGGAACGTCGATACCCACACACTCTCTGCGCCAAATCCTACCAGATTGTCTACTCGTTCCCGCATCTCTGCCGCAGCCTTGTTCGTAAATGTGATTGCCAGTATATTGTATGGATTGACTGACATCTCATCAATCAGATATGCGATCCGGTGCGTGATCACTCTTGTTTTTCCGGAGCCCGCACCAGCTAAAATAAGTAAAGGCCCGTCGGTTGTACAACAGGCCTCTAACTGTTTGTCATTTAATCCCGGCATCGGTTTACTGTAAACCTAACTTTGCCTTCATCGCTGCCAGTTCATCCTGTACAGCTGCATTCGGAGCTGCATCATACTTGGCTGCTAAACTGTCGATGCCACTCTCCTGTGTTGTCTGATTTAATTCGGTCATGGCATTTGCCTGATCGAGCATTGCGTTCGCCTTTGCTTCCATACGATCAAAGGCAGCCATGCTGCTTGCTGAATCTGACAGATTGTTTGTCATCTTGTTCAGACGATCCTGAGTCTTAGCGACCTTTATCTTCGCCTTGATTGCATCACGGCGGGAGTCAAGCTGGTTGATATCTGTCACAAGCTTGTCATGCATCTGACGCATCTTCATGGCATTTGCAGCTGCAACATCATAGGTCTGCTGCAAGCTTGCCTGCTTCGCTGTGAGCTGGTTCTTCTGCTCTAAGAACTTCATGGCATCTGCTTCGTTTCCGGCAAGAAGTGCCTTCTCTGCGTATGCCTGCATCTTCGTAATCTCAGAATTCACTTCATCAAGCTCACGCTTGCATCTCTGCTCGTCTGCCATAACGGCAGCTGTTTCCTTCTTCACTTCTGCCAGGTCCTTCGTCAGGTTACGGAGTGTCTGATCAATCATCTTCTCCGGATCTTCTGCCTTATCGAGAAGTGCATTGATATTTGAAGCCATAATGTCTTTAAATCTCTGTAAAATTCCCATTGTAATAAAACCCTCCTATAATTCTCATCTTCATACCGTGAAATCCACGTTGCTTTTATTATACTTGATAAAGATAGTAAAGTAAAATGGAATTTTGTTAAAAATTGGTGTTGTTATTGCAACTTGTCTTAATTGTATTTTGCAATCACTTCTTCGTTTGCCTTCATGGCACTTTCTTCCATCTGCTTTCTCTCTGCGAGCAGCTTCTCCTGCACTTTCTTATGCTGTACACCGATGATCTGCAATGCGAGATATGCGGCATTCTTTGCACCGTTGATCGCTACGGTTGCAACCGGAATTCCGGATGGCATCTGCACGATAGAGTAAAGTGCGTCCTGTCCATCGAGTACGGAACCGGAGATTGGAACACCGATAACCGGAAGTACGGTCTGGCTTGCAACAACGCCCGGAAGTGCGGCTGCCATACCTGCGGCTGTAATAAACACTTCTGTGCCGTTTCCGTTTGCTTCCTCAATAAATGCGGAAAGTCCTGCATGTGCACGGTGTGCTGACAGGCACCGCACATCAACCTGTACGCCATAATCCTTCAGAATCTTGATTGCCGGTTCTACTTTCGGAAGATCACTTGTGGATCCCATAATCACTGCTACTCTCATTTGTTCTGCCTCCTTGATGTTAAATATATTGTATTGTATCACTATCTCCTGATAAAGGAAACAGTATTTGTTGCTGTTATGTTATCGTACGTTCTTCCGGGTTCCGGAGATCCCTTTGGAACCAATATGATTTGTATACCTTCCAGTCTTTTTGCCAGTCCGGCAGTTCCGGATGCTTCTCCGTTTTTTGCCCACGACAGCCAGCCAAACGACTGTGCATGTACGCGGTAATAAATATCATAGTGTTCTGCCATCTCTCCATAGAGTGAAATCCGGATTGATTCTAATCGTTTTGCCTGTCCGCTTGTACCGGACATTTCTCCATCTTTTCTCCATGTATTCGGATCATTTTCATTTCCCTGCCATCCATAAGATTGTACATGGGTTGTGTACCTTACACCACCTGAATATGGTGCGTTCGACAACTTGATATTGATTCCTTCCAACCGCTTTGCCTTGCCGCTGGTTCCGGACATCTGTCCGTTGGTTTTCCATGTCTGCCAGCCAAAGGATTGTACATGGGTCTTATACATTATATTGGCGTTATACGCATCCCCCGGAATCTGAATCGAACCATTCTTCAAAGCAACATAAGCACGGGTATTCACAGATGACGGATTCACATTCGCATACGATTGTCCTGGCGCCGGTTCTCCTTTCTTCACTACGACAATCTGAATTCCTTCCAACCGCTTTCCATACCCTGCTGTTCCTGATGGTTCCCCATTTTTTGCCCATGCAAGCCAGCCGAATGACTGTGCATGTACACGATAATAAATATCATAGTTATCTTTATCTGCTCCGGTCAGACGGATTTTGATCGCTTCTAAACGTTTTGCCTCACCGCTCGTTCCGTTTTTCTCGCCATTTGCAGACCACGGCAGCCAGCCATACGTCTGGCAATGTGTAGTGTACTGTACACCAAGATTTGCATTTCCGGATACACGTACCCAGATATTTTCCAATCGTTTTGCTTCACCACTTGTACCTGCCATCCAGCCATTTGACATTGCCGGTTGGGAATCACCATATGTCTGGATATGTGTCTTGTAGCTGACATCTATTTGTGGAATTACCGTTGGTCTTGGTACTGTTGTTCCATATGTAAATGTACTGCTTCCACTTACCGCGCCACACTGTGAACAGCTATAATAGTACACAGCTGGCGAATCATAGGTTGCATCCGACTTTTTCGTTGTATTGCTTACTATCTTCGCCGTAAATTGATGCGGCAATTTATCACCATACGTAAACACATCTGTACCTGTTTTTCCGCACCGACTGCACTCGTAATAATATGTTGCCGGTGACGTGCATGTTGCTGCACTTGCCATGTAAACATCAGATATATGCTTTACAGAATACGCATGCCCCAATGCTGTTCCATACGAATATTGCACATCTCCCTTCTTATTACATCCACTACATGCATAGTAATATCTGGCTGATGATGAACAATTCGCTGCACTTGCAAGATATGTATCGGATATTATCTTTTTAGTATAAGAATGATCCCCTGCCGTACCATATGTATACGTTTTTGCATTTGCAGACTTATCTACTGCTCCGCATCTCGCACAACTATAATAATAAATTGCCGGCGATACGCAATTTGCCGGTTCCTTTAACGCAGCTTCCGTCTG
>ULXY01074228.1_pt1 | contig 26963 bp, 36 predicted proteins | sample 1961741 | NCBI WGS metagenome assembly ULXY01 (sample SAMEA4835851, study PRJEB28245) | human gut metagenome | biome: gut microbiome; material: fecal sample | place: Denmark | collected 2008
GGCCGGAACCGGGGAATACAGTTTACATTCCCGCCAGATCCGGCCATGCTTTCGATGTTGACACCATAATGACAGTACAGAAAAGGGAATACGAAATAACCCCATAGGAAATCCATTAGATTTCCTATGGGTTTACAATGGATTTCTAATATACTTCCTTTTTCATATTGGACGTTTTTACATCACCTTGCTATCATAGGACACCGGCTAACGTGCGCTATACCCGGTTGAAACGCACACTTAATCCCTTCATGTCACTGGCGAACCATATCGCCAGTGGCGATATGGTTCCCACAAGGAGCCATTATGAATCTTTCCACAAACACCCCAACCTGTTACGGCGAAGCCGATACACGTAAATTCCTAGCCGAACTGTTAGAGGACACTGAGCATCGCAGCAAGGTTGTTATGCTCCAGTTTCTTATCCAGTCGTTCTATGAAATTCGTGTTCCTGCTACTGCAATCCCCGATGTTCAGGCATGGGGGCTAAAGCATCTGGCAGGTAAAGGTTTTTATCTGTACCCCTTGGTAGAAAAAGTCTATCTGGTCAGATTCGATAACTTCTCTATATCGCTGGATAATCAGCAACTGGGGCTAGGCGTAACACTCGACGTTTTGTCGCTCGTTGTGGGTGAATCAAGTGATCCAGCTATCTATCAGGCATACAAAGAGCTGAGGGAATACATCCTCTCTCATGCCGATACGCTAGAGGGCGCGTATACCTACGCTAAACTCTCTCACTCTCTCTAATCACTGGTTTAGGCCAGATCGCCGGACTGTTTAACAGTCCGGTTTTTTTTGTTTTGGGATATCTTTGGGATTTCCCAAGGAAACACCAAAGATTTACTTTGCATACCTTAAGGATTTATGTAATATAGCCAAAGGAATCACTAAACAAGGGTGCGTAACAATGGCTATATATGCAATTTCGATCTCAAAAGGCGGGGTTGGAAAAACTACATCAGGTGTACATATCATTGATGAAATTAATCCAGATGTAGTGTTCGATCTGGATTTACATAACAGCCTGAGCGTAATCAACAGACTGCGCCCGGACGATAAAAAATGGCCGATAGTGACCGTTTCAGATAAAGCGGAATTATTGGCACATCTTAAGAAAGTAGATGAGGAAGGGAAAACGGCTGTTATCGACTGCGGCGGGTTTGATGCTGATATTAACCGCGTTGCGATAGCCGTTGCTGACGTGATAATCGTTCCGGCCAATGACGATGTTACTGAGCAAATCGGTTTGGCTACCTTCGATACCGTTCTGGCTGAAATCTCAAAGCAGACGGGCAGAGATATACAGGCTCACGTTTTGATGTGTAAAACACAACCTAACCAGAAACACTTCCCGGACATGGACGACACCATGAAAAAAGTTCAGCACATGACGTTACTGAACGGGAGACTGTCATACCGTAAAGGCCGCTATGGGTTTACAGACTCACTACGAAAAGGAATGGGAGTGACACAAATTAAACATGGCCGTAGCTCACAAGCAGGGCGAGAAGTTATCGAACTGGTAAAAGAGTTACGGGCTTTAGCTGAAAGCTGAATTTGATGTATAATGGGAATCCATAGGAAATCTATAGGATGTATTTTAGGTTTCCTATAGATACCTTTAAGAATCCCAAGAGGTTTCCAAATGAAAAATAAACAATCTATCTTCGATGCCGCTCTCAATATTGGAAATGAAGCGCCTCTACAGGTTAATACTGAAAAGAATAATGCAGCACCGGCACAACGTACAGTGCGTACAAAAACACTGAAAGCGATCCCAACAACATATTTTGACGCCCATCAGAAGCTGCGGGATACGAACAAAACAAATCTGGATTTCTCCAATTACATTATGGAAGCATTACGCGAAAAGTTGGAAAGGGAAGGGGGGATCTAGGATTCCATTCAATTTCCTTTGTACCCCCTTGGGAAATCCTAAGGATTTCTTTTGGATGTATGAAAGAGGTATCATATGAGTCAGCATAGACTAACCGGATTAACTCCCGGTGGGAAAGTTGACGTTCTGCTAGGTTGGGACAGTCCAATGTCATGGTTTTTTTTGGTGATCGAGCCAGAAAGCGACGAACCTCTGTATTCCAACCTCTACGAACAGCACCCGGAGTCACTTGATTTGGCACACTTTCAGAAGGTGCTTGAGCGATTCGGGATAAAAAATATCAACTTGTCACCCGGCCATGAATCCGGCCTTTATGAGCTACTGCAATCAGACCGAGTTGCAAACAAATAACTAAAAGAGTCCTTACATAAACCCTAAGGATTCACCAAGGAAACCCATAGGGTTTACGTAAGATACCTTAGAGAATTTATTTGATGTGCCTGATATAGTTTACCCGTGGATCAACAGAAAGCCGCCAGTTCTGGAAGGCTAGTATTCACTAAGGTAACGATGAGACTGCAAGATGTTGCTGTTATTGCTACCCGCTTCCCTGATGCAGACTTTTGGGTAGTGCGTAGAGGCTCTTTAAAATCCGTGGGGGAACCAACCTATACGTTCAATCCAGAGCATATAGGAATAAAGGTTTTCAGAACAGATATTGTTCTGCCTAGATACCTTTACTACTGCCTGATGCACATTCACTCATCGGGCAAATGGGAATCCTTAGCCACGGGTACGCTGGAGCTGGTAAACATCCGTGTTTCTGATATTAAGCATATCGCGCTAAAACCGCTCTAAACCTAACGCGTAAGCACGCTACTAAAACAGGGCAGGTAACAACTGCCCTTTCTTTTAAATCGTTGTGAGGGCTTTTAATGACGATAACAATCGAGTTACCAGATACCAATGAACAACGCCTGATTTTGCTTCGTGATGGTGTCGAACGTGGGTGCGAAGCACTGCTAAATAACCTCAATGCTCCGCGCTATGGATCTGTGCCCGATTTCAACGCGGCCATATACGGTGAGAAACATTTACTGACGGAGAACGAGGGATGGCAAGCACCGGCACCGGAGCTTATCCGTGCGTGGTTCGGGCAATTTCAGACAGTGTTCACTGAGTACGACAGTGAAGATAAGCTGGCTGCATTATTGGGTTTACACGGTAAACAAGCCGGACGCCGTATACGCGCTTTCAAAAGCGGCGAAATGCCTATTCCATATGGAATCTGGCGACATTTTTTGGTGCTAACTGGCCGTGCGAGCCAAGAAATTATTCCGGTATTAGGTATCTTCGACATGACATCTAAAAACGGCCACCAATGAACCTCCGCGCGTCCTCCTTTCTCTGTTAGCCTGACGATCTTACGCTTCCTCGCTCATTCGCTCGCGCTGCTCGGTCATGAGTCTGCGGCGAGCGTTGCCGGTTTTTAACTTAAAATAGGCAAGTAAATGCCATTCCTGAGGCGAGTAGTTGTTTTTCCATCCTGATATATACCCTGACGACAAAAACGTTTCTGCGAGCGTTAGAAGCGCAATTTGCCCCCCTTCCTGTAAGACTGGGTTTTGCGAAGCCACGGAACGTAAAGCGGTGCTGTTGGTTGACGGTCGGAGACAAAAGAAATATTCAGCGATTTGCCCGCTTGCGGGTGCTACTCAGGAGCGTAGCGACAAACCGAACCGGCGCGACGTTTACGTCGCTGCAAGGGCGGTCACTTATCCAGAGCTGTAAGGCTCTTATATTTATATATCTTGTTCTCTAAAAGAGAAAGACTGTTTCCACGCATCTAACCTTCTGATTGCATACAATAAAAAAAACCATTTGCATCTATATGTTCATAACTTATTTAACTGGATCTCAAAACGGTTTTTTTAGCGTGGTAAGTCGGGGGGAATAGCGTGTTGGTGACTACTTATTGACCAGTGCCATGTTAGAGGCGTAGCAAAGCCTCCGTTGATACGGATAAGCTGAAAAAGGTAGGTCAGGCGGTGTTAGGGTCGTCAGAACTGGCGACGGTACGGTAATACATGATGCGCTTATTCAGAAGGTGTTTCACCGAAGCTAAATCGATACCTTCATGCAATCCCTGCCGGATTTCACTTTGAATCTGCTTGGCAACCATATGCCGCAGTTCTTCATCTTTTTTCGCTACAGCAACCTTGGCCGCCTTTTGAATTTTCTTCATTTCCTGAGAGGCTTTACGGCGCTTCCAAGTAGTTTCGATATACTGCTGTTTCTGGCGTCTACGTGCTTCTGTAAGGCTGATCGCGGCTTCCCCCTTCTTTAGCAGTCCGCGATTTATCCATGCTAACTGTTGATTTTGTGCTCTTTTAAATGCATCCGCACCTACACCTATAAAATCGAAAAACAGTTCTGTGACTTCTATTTCAGCAGGGAAATACTGCTTGGTTACTCTATCCCAAATTAACTTGTACTGGATCAAACCCCACGCGGCCAACGTATGTGCAGCTCGGGTAGCACGAGTGATTGAGAGATTACCGGCTTTTGAAACCGTCGCCAGTCCCGCTTCATTCGCTAAGGTTGTAAAACAAGCCGGAATCGTGCCTGAGGCAATATGAAGGTGATAACACATTGCATGAGTAAGAGCGCAGATAGCCCGAGCACGATGTTTATTGAAGTGGCGCTGCCGTTCTATGCGTTGATGCGTCTTATGATGGTAGGCAGGAAGGAAATAGAAGCCCTCCCAACGCGATACGTCGCGCTTGGACACCACATTGATCAGGCGCTTATTGAACGCTGGCAATTCGTGTTTATGGTGTGCCGGTATCTGAAACGCAGGATTAGCGTTGAGTACATAGCAATCACGAACTAACGGAGTAGGGGATGTGTTTTGTTCAGACACCGCCGCCCGCACTTATGGCGAACAGGGGTTGCTTTGAGGAATACATAGGTTATAATCCTTCTTAGGTTTCGTACCTAGCCCTGATTATCTTTACCCGTCGCCAAACTGGAAGATAATCGGGGCTTTGTTTTTTGGGCTTTTCAACCCTTCCTTCACCACCTTTTGGCGTGGTCTACCTGAAATTCTTTACGTCTTGCAAACTTAGCGATGAAATCTATCACTACCAGCACCTTTCTGCAAGGTCGAGGTTCGGTAAGCAGAACGGACTAATCATAACTAAATTATTTACATTGATCCAGAATGAAGATCCAAAAACGATCCCGGATCACTTTACCGACAATCCTGTTACGTTCTACAGGCTCCCTGTGGAACGTAGCGGGATTCAACAACCAAAGGGCGTTAGCTTCATTGCTCTATTCAAATAACGCGAGCTGGGCAGCTTCCCGAATAATACTACGCGATGCCATTCAGTCTGCTCTTTCATCTCACCGGTTTGTTTGTCACGCCAGCTTTCTGACGTGGCTAACGTGATATTGGCAACAGCGCCGCCGTTCGGCATATAACGCACTTCAGGATCTTGGCCTAAATTGCCGACCAGAATTACTTTATTAACACCTCTTGAAGCCATGATAATCACCTTTTTTGTATGAAGCCTATTTCATTACGATCCTACCAGCGAATACGCCCATACTTGCTCATGATTTTATCAATAACATCAGCAGTAGCCGCAGGACACCCATTTAGGAACGACTTACGGGCATTAAAAGTACGACTTGGATTAAATGCCCCATGTTTTTTCTTTATAATGCTGAAAAACTTCCCTTCAGCACCACTGCATTCACTACTACTGTTACCTGTAGCTTTACCATACATACATAAAACGACTGTACATGGATCACTATTATTTACAGGTTCAGAAACAACATCGCCTAAATCAACATCATCATAATTTTCATCGGCATAAGCTGCTTGTAACGGCAAGAAAATACAAAGTAGCGCACTGATAATTAACTTTTTCATTTAACCCCCAAGCATCCCCATGATGCGTTTAACATAGTCTTGAGTTTCTTTATATGGTGGTACATCACCATATTTATCTACTGCTTTTTCCCCGGCATTGTACGCAGCAAGAGCCAAGCGTAAATCGCCATATTTATTTAATAAATGTGAAAGAAAACCCATTCCAGTTTTTATATTCTGCTCTGGATCAAAAGGGTCAATACCCTTTGATACCGTATGGACAGGCATTAATTGCATCAGCCCTTTAGCACCGGCCTTGCTTACAGCGTTAGGATTGAATGATGATTCTTGCTGTATCAATGCCTTTATTAATTCCTCACTGATATTATATTTTTCAGCGTACCGTGTAATTATCTCGGCTATATCTGCCGGAATGTCACGGCGAACACCATTAACTACAGGATGAGATACAACCGCTTTAATTTCTTTTACGACTTCTTTCTGAATAGTCGCCAGTTGATCAAGAGAACGTGTTTTACCCCATGATGATTGCATCGCTTGTGTCCACTGAGCTGATGCGCGGGGTTCATCGCCATATCTCTCACTGTTGTAGCTTACCGGCACAACTGATTGTGCCGGTTCTGCCGAGTCGCCATAAAGCGAAGCGTATAATAACTCCGCGTCACTGGCGGCCAGAGTCTGACCGCATACAGCAAATAGCATCATCAAAAGGGTACGCTTTTTCATGGCGCAATACCTGGAGCCGTGACGGTCTGACGTTGCGGCTCGTTGCCAAGCCCTTCTGGAACCGTCAGATCACGATAAATTACGTGCCGTTCTGATAATTCGAATAGCTGCCCGCTTCCTCCCTTCATCGTCGTGGAACATCCTGATAACAGCGCAATTGCAGTTAAAATAAGAATAATTTTTTTCATGGCTATTACCTGTTGTTCTGGAATGAAACGAGGTGGTGAGCATGATCAACTACAACGTAGTTATCGAGGCCAACCAGAAGTTGCAGCGCATCTAAAACCGGCATTGTGCGGTGAACATACGCAATCGGCGGAATAGGCTTATCAACCAGCAATGCCGCCTCTCTCGGAGCTGGATAGCTTGTAACGAGGCGATACCCCGTAGGCTCAAGCAAATAATCAATAGCCTGACGTACCGTTTTTACATCCTCCGGCCAGACTGTACGCATATATACAGTCAGTGGATCGACAAACTGGTAGCGCGGGTCTTTGGTGTTAGCTGGTATCGAGCCACCATTAGTAAATGTCCCGTTCACATTAACGTCATAGCCATACATTGGACGGCTTGAGGTCGTAGACACTTCCGTAACAGTGTAAGGTTTTACCGCTGATGAGCCGCTCGTCGTTGTGCTGCTGCCAGAAAATGGATTACGCGCGGCTTGTGTGACCAGTGGAAGCGCCAGTAAGCAAAGTACGGCAGCGGTTTTAATTGACATAGTTTTCATAGAGAACTTTCCACGGTTTAATAAACATTTCATCTTCGGTAATGATGCGAATTGGCGCACCGGCATGAAGCGTTACAGTAGGTACAATTTGCAGATATTTTTGAGCGATACCGGATGCCTGATTACGCGCCCCTTCGCCAAAATTACCGGCGAAACTCTCGTTACCATCACCGGAACCTTCATAGCTGGTTTTAGTGCCAACCAATGCATACGCAGCAACACCCATTATTTGAGCGACAAGATGGCGATCCACCTCATCACCCTCAACTGCCGGGGTTCCCATGCGATCAAGAACGCTGGCCTTACGAAAATCAATGCGGTTTCCATCTGGCAGAACTAACCATTGAACGGTAAAAGCAAGGCGGTTCTGGATAACTTCATTAACCCCGGATGCGCGGATTGCTTTAATGGTTAACTGGCTACCCTTAGGAGCCAAAATATAGGAGTTAGTGGCGTCATAAACATCATGCGTAATCATTGCTTTCATTGTTCCACCGGTATAATCAGAAATAGCGGTGTACGTGGTAATAGCGTTAATTTCAGCGCCAACCGGTAATTTTTCTTTACCTTCGACACTGGCCTGATATTCATTGTCTGCCGGATAACCAACTACCCCGCTGGGAACTTTGGACGCTGTGCTGCTACCGCCAAAATCACCGCCGCCAACTGCCCCCCCTGCAATCTTCTGTTGTGCAGCCAGATCAGCTTTCGCTGCGGCAAGCCCCTGAGCGCCAGTATCAACCCCCTGAGCCTCTATCATGGATATACGGCTTTGTAAGGCGCTGCGTTGCTGGTCTAATTCAGCAATTCGCTGGGCATTATTATTTTTCCCGCCAGAAAGAGAGGATGTGCTGCTTGTACCCATAGAACTGGCAGGACGAGAGATAGCTTCACCGGAGTCGGCATATCGTGTCTGCCTTGCTTTAAGCGCACGTTCAACTTCCTGCGCCTTAAAGCGGGCTTCTACATCGCCAATTAAATCTTTCTTGCGATCGCCTGTACCGGTACTACCTTCTCCAGTAGCACCACTGGCACTTGCCGAGGAAGTTTTAGGGAGCGATACATCAAACGGGCTTTTCTTGGGTTCTGAGGATTTCTCTCCCTGTGCCAGAGACTTCTCACGATTGTTAAGCAGCTTCTGAAAACGATCAGGATCGTTATCAGCAGCAGATTTTTGTTGCGCTGTTGGTTCTGCTTTCTTTACATCTTCCTTCTTATTATGATTTACAATGTTGTAAATCATATTAATAAAAAGAAATAAGGTAATAGTCCCAACAGCAACAATAAGATAAAGCTGACCTTTCTTTTTATAGGTCGCTGGCTTTTCATCAATGCGGGTTTGACGTTCTTCCATAATTAGGATTCCCCATTGGTGGCGTTATCAGCTCTTTTGATTTCCAGCTCAACACCATCTAATGTAAGAGTAAATTTAGGATAGATACCTGACATAGAATAGATAGCATAAGCATCATCGTATTTAGTCGGGACAATAGCTTTTTTCCCTCCAACCTCTGCCTGTACAGCCATTAATCCACGATTAGGGTTAGACAGTCTGATATACGTAAAGCGCCCGTCATCATAAACATCAGAAATGATATTTTTCCCGGCAAAGCCTGAACCAGTGCTCCAGTTATAGCGAGTAAAAATGTGATAACGGTATTTACGTAAAGCATCCATTACAGCAGTACGTTTGCTGGATTCTGCATTCAGGCGCATTTCATTAAGTTGACTTCTCATTGCGCCAGCATCAGCCATACCCGCCGCAGAATAAGAATTGATAGCGCTACGGTCAGTACGGCTCAATATGCCGCCGCTACCGCCTTTTATAACGACACATGCCATATTCTGAGAGGCGGGAACGCGAGTCGCTTCTATGTCCAGTGCCTGCCCGTTCGTGAGAAAGACGGTTGCCATTGTCTTTTCACCGCCATTTTCTGCCGATGTGGGACGGATCAGAACCTGATTTGCTGCCCCGTCAACATCCCAAAGAAGGTTAGAGTTCTTGGGTTCAGAGGTAACAATCTGCGTACCTTCTGGTAACTGGACGCGTGTACCGAGGTACAAGGCTGAATTGACTTTCAGCACCATATTTTCTTTCCAGCTAACAATACGGCATTGTGCGGCTTCTGCGCTCGAATAGGCAAAAACAGCGGTAACAGCTAAAAGGGAAAATGTTTTTTTCAGTTTCATGTGATTACCTATCAAGTTCTTCTTGAGACAAAATAACGATGCCGAGCGGATTTATTTTTAACCAACCAACAGATTTCTCGCTGACCTGATCGCGAGACAATAAAGTCCATGTAATACGAATCATGTGAGACTTAGGTTCGCCGTTAATTTTCCCTTCACTGTTATAAGTGGTTTCATCCCATGTAATAGTCGTTCTTATTACAGGTTTCTTCTGACCAGAGAAATCCCCCTCAATCTGATCGTAATGGTCAAGTCTGACATTAGACACATCAATCCGAGACTGAGCAGAAGGATTAGCCGCAATTTTTGTAGCTTTATCCGCAGCGTTAAACCCTGTTTTTTCAGTGAACTGATTAAATAACGTCTCACCCAAAAAGACTCCGGCCTCTGCATAATCACGCTTAATAGTTTCCGCATGAACCTGAAAACGGGACTCTACATATTTTGACAGGCCAGAGTTTACCGTTCTGACATAAACCGGTTGCTCATCTTCGGGCTTAAATTCATCAATCGCCGTTGTGCCATCAGGGTACATTTTCACCCAAACGACTTCATGAGTGCGTTTAGATGCCTCAACAGCATTATTAGCTTTAACCACCGAGTAAATATTAATTAAAGCCAGCCCAAAAACCGCTGCTAATAAAATACTTCTATCCGAACGCAGAACAGCAAATTTAGTTTTGCTGGCTACCCGATTACTTTTATCAACATCTTTTTTATCTAATGGCATAATTTATCACCTAAACGAGTGCTTTAACTGCTTGGACGGCCAGTTTCTTAGCTGTATTAGTAGCAGCGTTACTTGCTGAACCAACACCTGAACTCAACATTTTCGCAAAAGTGAAAGAGCTGAATATCATTACGCAAGAAATAAATCCGAATACGATGATTGCTATAAGCAATCCTAAGTTTTCATCAGTAACCACTAATGGGGCTGAAATATCATAATTACTATTAATCAGCGCTGTACCGGGGTTTTGAAAATCACCCGCAGCATTGATTGTCGCTTTCATCACCAACATGGTTAATAAGCAGGTTAGGCGCAAAATAATTCCGCAGATCCCCCAACCAATCATGAATCGAACCCAACCATCGAAAATGCTTCTCGTCCACGGTGCAATTAAGAAAGGAATAAAAAGCACACCAATCATCTGAGCCAGTCCAACACCTAACGTTACGTATACATCAGAAAGGTAGAAAGCTACTTGCAGGAACAGCGAAATTACCGCCCAAATGATAGTAATAGCCCACATATAGATAGTATCAGTGAAGCCAACATCAGGAGCCTGTACAGCTTGGTTAATAACCCTATCGATGAAGTTAGAAAGGAACATTCTGTCTCGGGAACCAATTGTCAGATACTGGAAAGTGTCAGCCATCTCGTTAAACGCATATTTAACGGTGTCTGTAACCATGCCATATGATGTAATAAACGCCATAGTTACAAACCATAGAATGACAAGTGTCAGCATTGCTACCCAATCAGCACGGCCAGCGATGAACTTCAAAATTTCACCAACGGCGCAGACGAACATAAGAAATGTCGCCACCGCCATAACGAACACATAAATGTCACTACCCGAACTTGAGAGCACGGAATTTATATATTCATTAATGTTTGCATCTATTTTCTGAGTAAGCGCATTATCAATAGCAAACGCCGGAAATATAGCAAACATGCCAAACAGAAATATCAAAAGCCTGTTTTTAGACAAAGTAATCTCCTTACGGACTAACCGTAATAAAAAACGCCTAATTATTTACCTAGGGGATAACCCAAGGTATAATTTCGCGCCTACAATACCGTCTCTACGTTCGCCAAGTTTTTCGAGCAAGCAAGATGCCTCAAAATCAACATTTGCTTGTGTTATTTTCCCCGGCCATCTTGTTGCTGTAGACTGCCCTTCAAGAGAGTCATATAGCTTAACTAACTCACTTAGCTTTTGTTTACTCTGTGTATTAGAGTAACCAGCATAGGCTTGCTTACAATAACGGGGGGTTCCACGATTAGGAATAGCTTCATCAGCGCGATTAGCTGCCTCTATCTGACATCCTATCGTGTTTTTTGATTGACAGCTTTTTTTGAATTTTTCAATCAGTGGCTTATGCTGCTCATCAATTTTCTTTTGAATTGGATCAACATATTTATCAGCAGCATTAGCCCCAAAAGAAATAATGCCTAATGCAAAAAATGAAACCAGAAAATTTACATTTTTCATTAATTGTTCCCCTTATATGAATCAGCCATAGCTTTTTCTTTTAAAGCACGTGCTCTTGCCATTTTATTAAAATAATCATTTGCAATTTGATTAGACATACTGAAATCAGTATTAGTTTGGGCTTGCTGGTTAAGATTCTGCTCAATCATTAATTGATTCTGTCGCGCAATTAATTGCTGAGTAGCAAGTGAGTCATTGTCCCCGAGAGCATCAAGTGCTTCTTTTGTTTGTTGAGCTTGTTCTGTTTGGCTAACAATATTAGCGTCAAAGTTTTTCGACGCTAAATCCTGTCTAACAGACGCTTCGGCTTTACGTTTCCGATATTGGAATATTGCTTTTGCACGTTCGCGATCATCGCCAGTATAAGGAATAGCCGCATTCATTTCCGACCATTCTTGATCTGACATACCCCAACCGTTCAGGAGTTTATTACGCTCTACAGCATCATCCCAAGGCTTACTACCAACGTTTGGGTCGTCACCAGACGCATAACGAGGATCATAAAGGTCAATATTTTTCAGGTTATCAAGGAAGTTCTGTAAATCAACTCCCTGTAAAGTCGTTTTAAGTCGTTCTGCTTCACGCAAAACCTGCTGATAATCTGCCAGCATCTGATCATAACGCTTATACGCTTCAAGCAACTGCGTGTTACTTAATGCGGTTTGCTTGATGTACTGTTCATAATCCCTAATACCCTGTGAAATTTCACGTAGCTGTCCAGCTACCTGTGCAGCATCAACAACTGGTATGCCACTGGCATAAACAGGAGAGGAAAGAATACCAGCCATGATTACAGCTAATAATGTACGTTTCATAGGTACATAGTCTCCATATCACGTTCTGTCTCAACCGGTGTTTTAGGCAGTTTAAGCCCCTCAACAATCCGGCCTATTGCTTCATCTATATCATCGGTTTCAGCGTAAATAGTTTGCGCCAGAGCTGCTTCATGTGCTGTAGACGTGCATATAGCGTATTGCTCCGACTCTACAATTAAATTAATAACTTTCGCTATTTGGGCTTCCGGGATAACGATATAGGCCTGCTGCGCTCGTTTTAATTTTCTTATAATGTCTACTTCGTCAGGAGAAATACCGAATGCTTTAACATAGTGTTCCGTGTTTGCTTTTGGATCACTCATAAAGATAAAGACAGAGGCAGCAGAACGCAGTGTTTCCCACTCATCCAAGTTTGAGTAATGCTGTGGGTTCTGTGTCCAGAAACTCATACCGCCACCGTGTTTAAACCAAGTACGAGCTTTGGTTATCGCCCAATTTGCCGCGCCGGGAACAGAGAGTGTGTACTGAGCTTCGTCAATATCGAGCATTTTTGGTAAGTTGCGATATTTTGCAGACTCAAAGAGGCGAACAATACGGAAAAATATTTCATGCTGCACAAGCTGTGCTGTTTGCGGCTTATCTTTTACTGCTGCAAGGTTATAGGCGGCTACTGGCTTATCCAGAACGCCGATAGCATCAACTTCATTGTCAAAAAGCCGTGCATAATAACCATTATCAAAGAACGCAGCCATTTTATTACGAATACTGTTTCCACATTTAGCCATCAATGTAGAAAGGGTATTAACTGACAAGCGCCCTTCCTGATTACCGAATTGTTGACGCAGCAAACTTTTAATTGCATCGGCAAGCTCATTAGATTCATCTGGAGTAAGATATTTATCTTCTTCACGTTCATTGAACTTAACCATCATTTTTATTTGCTCAATAACGTGAACAATAAAATCGGTATCATTTTCACTTTCAGGTGTAGCAAATGTACTGAATCCCGATTGCATATCATCGGATAACGTAAATGCGGCTCCATCTTCTTTAAAAAAGTTCGCCAGCGGCAATGTGCCTTGATCAATATCCAGAGCAGAATACATTCCACCTAACTTAGTAAAATGTGATGCTATGACATTTTTTAAGAACGATTTCCCTGAACGAGTCGGGCCAACACCATTAATAAGGCATTTTTCACCGACATTGGGAGTAAAGAAGAAAGGCGTACCATCATCTGATTCAAAGACGTACCAAGCCTCCTCTTTTTCAAAACCTTTATCCCATGTTTTAATACCCTGATGCGAACGATAAAACAGCGCTGCCGCACCGACTTGAGAGGAATTATAAAGCATGGTTCTGTAGGATTTTTTAGGGCTACAGACCTGCATATTGAAATACGCATCTTCAAGCCCAACCCCTTCCCAAATTAAAGTCATGGAGTCAGAAATAACACGATCAACTTCTTTTGCCGCCTCGATTAGCTTATAGGGGTCAGTATTAAAAACCGCTATAGACGAAACATACTCACCAATACGATCTGGCGAGTTTGACGCGTCCATTAGTTCTTCTTGCATCTTTTTAAGGTGCGGATTTTGTTTAACCTTATTCTCAAGGCGTTCACTATCTACACGGTTATTCATTAATTCAGAAAAACTAATTTGATTACGGTAAATTTCGTTCTCTTTAGCAGTGAGAATCAATGAGCGCTTTAAAGCTGAAACCGTACTGAAACGGTTGAAGAATACATAGTTCCCACGTAATAAAGTAGGACGTTTCCCGCTTACATCGCTAGCCCAAACGCCCTCGGGAACTGCTTTCTGCCCTTGCTGAACGATACTTGCTATACGGACGTATACCGGTTCTACAGACTCGATTTTCAGCATCGGCACACCATCAACCATGACGTTCTTAACATCTTCGGCGTCAAGCGTGTACTGATCCCAATTTTCTGTAGGAACGGGGCAAGGCTTATTAGTCAGATAACGAGGATTGAAGTTCGCCAGAAATTTTTGTAGCCGCCAGATACCTTCAACGCCCATTTCCACATTATCAGGAGAGAAGAACGATAAACGGCCATCGAGATCTTTTAGCGTATCGTGCAACTTACGGCACTGCTTCTGATATTCCTCAACCTCTATCATGTAGGCATCTTTGTTTTTGAACACAAGCCCGACACGTTTACGCGCATCGGGATCAAAAATGCTGTTAAAAAGATTCTTCGCAAAGGTAGTCGAGAAAATGCTGTTCAGATTTTCATCCGGCATGATCTCTATAGTCCAAAACAACTTGGAATCATTGAGATTACGTACTTTATTTAAGAATGCCTGACGGCGTTTTGAAAGGAGCTGGCTACGTGGGTTCTCACGTTCTGCCAGCTTAACCTTAGCGCCTTCATAGTGCAGATAATATTCCGATAATGACACGTTGGCCGGAAGTAACTGAATAATGTTACGTAAAATCACGCTAAGAGACTTGCGTACCGGCTCTGTGATAGATGAAGGGTCTACGCCGGTTAACGCCAAACCACCAACAACGGTGCCAGTGTACGTATACACCGCCCCTTCATCGTGACCGGCCAGATTCAATTGTTCGTTATATTGACTAGAAGGCATGGTGTTACCCCCTTACTTCTGCAACCAAGCGAACAGCAAGGCAAGGTTAAACACGGCAATAGCACCGATACAAACACGCAGAACCCAAGCGAGCGCCCCACCACTTTGTTTCGGAATAGCGATCCACATCAAGATTGCTACGCAAGCGGATAAAAAGGCAACAAACAACGTTCCTGCACCGCCGATAACGTCCATAACTTCCTGCATCCAATTGATAATTTTCTGCATATAGCTACTATCAGCACTAGGCAGAGAAACATCATTGTTTACAGCGAGTGCCGCCGTAGAAAACAACGAGGCACCAACAAGGGACGCCCACTTCATCCCCTTGTGTTTTACCTGTGAAAATTTACCCATAACTTTCTGTTTCATGTAACATTATCCTTTATGGCTAGAGAGTTTGATAAAGACAACTTTTCGCTGCGTTGTTTTGCTGTTATTGAGGTTCCCTGAGCTGAAGATCACACGACGCCAAACGATATGAGCATCAGGATCTTCGCTGTGGATGATGTACATAGGGATCACCGTCAGCAAAACGAAAACAATGAATGCCAGCACCGACAGAATGCTGAAAAACTTAATCGCAAGTACAAGCGCAAAGATGTTCAGGAACAGCAGAAGGATGTACATCTGCTGTGGAATGCCAGCTTTCATGTTTCTGGCATTGAAAACCTTCGCGTTCGTGAGGTTCGGATTTCCCTGCTCGTTAGCAGTAGTCTGTTTATCTTGCATCGTTAAGTAAAACCAATCAGTATTACATAAGGCTCTTATAGCACTGAACAGGACTAGGTTCAACAAAGAGATGAAAAAACTTTACGATTACATTGAAGCCTTGAAGCGCCACACGAGACTAAATGCCAACTGGAAGATAGCGGAGTATCTAGGTGTTAGCCGTCAGTTCATCACGACGCTAAGGTATGGGAAGGTTTGGTTAAGCCGAGAAAAGTGCTTAGATATCGCAAACGCCTTGGGGATTGACGCAACGGAAATCGTAATGACGATAAACGCAGAAAAGAGTCAATCCCTAGACGAAAAGGAGCAGTGGTTAGCCCTTGCGGAACAGAACCGTACTCCAATCAATCCCCCGCCTGAGTTCAGGCCAGATGGCTCGCCTCGCAGGAGAAACAAATCAAGTAGTACCAAAAAGTAAAAAATCTTGATTTGTATGTCACGAACTTTACATTCTTTACATACTTCTATCAATAGCAAGTTTTGTAAACTGCCATATTTCCTGAGGTAGAGGGATGCAATAGGAAATTTCCTATACACCCTCAACCCATTGGAGGAAGTTATAAAGCTGATAATTGTCAGCAGTCCAACAAATATCTCTCACAAACAAAACCGCATCATATCTAATTAACGTCAACCCGCTCATGCTCGCCAGTTTTGGTATTGAACTTAAAAATCAACTTAACTTCGCCATCAACCAAACGGCCAATTTCCGTTACACGTCTTCCCCATTTTGGATCACGGTGAGTCTGTATAATGACGTTGATAGCTCCGCGAATCAGCTCACCCGTAAGATGGTAATCAACCTTACCTGAGGACGCTAAAAGATACTGCATACGAATGATTGCATTCAGGCAGCTACTACCGTGAATAGTCCCTGCACATCCCCGAACGCCCGTATAGATAATCTGCATAAAGGCATCTACGGCTTCGGCAACACGAAATTCACCTACCCAAACGCGATCTGGTTGTTGACGCAACGTAGCGTGTATAAGAGCCGGGAGATCTATAGGGCTGTCTTTACGCTTTGCAGCTTCCATTGCAAGACCAAACGGAAAGCGCTCATTGATATGTAATTCTTGAGTATCTTCGGCTGTGATGAGTCGTTCACGTTTATCAATGTACTCTGATAGAAAACGCAGCAGCGATGTTTTACCAGAACCCATGTTACCGGAGATCAGGAATATATCTTTCTGCTCAATCATCTCGACGAGGTAGGCTAACATCTCCTCTGTCAGCATCCCCGAATCAATGAAGTTACTTTTCGATAAAGCAATCACTGGAACTTTACGCAGCGACATTGATGAGCCTTGCGGAGTCACTGATACATGAGTGCAGTTTAAACGGCTACCATCGGGTAGACGCGCATCAAGGATCGGGGCGTTTAATCCAAAATCCTGATTTAGTGTTTTACGCAGTTGTTCAATCAACGACACTAACGCTTCTTCTGAATTAAATGCGCAGTCAGTTTTCTCAAGGACTCCACGACGCATAACATTAATTTTGTCGTACCGGTCAACAAAAATATCGGTAATGTCGGACTGCTTATACAAGCCAAGGATTGGCATCATTTCATCGTGGATTAGATTCCAACGCTTGATACCAGTTTTATCTTCATCAGGGATGTAACCAAACGGATACTGCATATCAAAACTCCTTCCTACAAGGCGTAAGGTTCAAAATTATGAAAATACATCAGCCCATGAGTGTGAGCGTGTGAGGGATCAACAGATCCCGATCTGCTCATGTGTCGAACGTTTCCATCAGTTGTAATAAATTTAGGCCAAGGATTCTTTTGATAGAGTTCTTCATATCTGGCTAAAACCGTTGGAGAAGAAAACAAATAAATCACATGGTCTATTCTTTCCTGCTGCCAATCCTGAACGTGACCATAAAAGTTGAAGTAAACCCGGTTAACGTCCTTCTGTGTTAACTCAACTTCAATCGCTATCTTAACGCCAGCATCATTGACGATTAGTAGATCAGGTCTGCGAATAAATTTTCTTTTGGCTAACTCGGTTTCACTAAAAAAATCCTTAACACCTTTCTGAGTAGTTAAAAAAGATTGGATACTATAACTATGAATGAGTGTATGTAATGGAAACTTACGCAGAGATTTTACTTCAAGATCGGGTTGATAAATTCTTGCTTGTTGAACGCCGTCAGGCGTCAGAGTTATAACTCGCTTACGTGTTCCGGGTACGTATTCCTCTTTCGTAATCCCACTCTCAACTAACTTTTTAAAAAATGCTCCCTGCCCGTCAACGTTAACACCCAACATTTTTGATAACAGATCGCGAGTAGAGAAACCAAACTTGGCAAGCCATATGACAATTTTCTCACGCTTCTGAGCGTTAATATCAAATGTGTTCAAAGCTAGCTCCTGTCAAAAAAATTCGTTATGCACATATACACCTGAGCGTAAACCAGCGAAACCTTACAACGGATAACGTTGCAAGGTTAAGCGGAAGTGGTGCGACGCCGTAAGACGGCGCATAGCGATTGTGCATATGTGTATAACAACGTTCATACATAGAGCACCAATAAGCCCCCTGAGGGGGCGGGTAAAGCCCTTAAAAGAAATTGAATAGATTGTTCCCGCGCCCACGCGGGGACAAAGGAATTTTTTGCGCCCACGCAAAAAGTTCCGGTCTATCCTGTCATCCCCCGTTCAGGGGGAATGGCAGGACGCGAAGCGTTCAATCCGCGTCATCCGCGCGGCGTCAGGGCGCGAGCCAAAGGCGAGACGACTGACCACCCCCCTTAGGGTGGTGCAAGGTTCCCCGCTAGGGGGAACCGCCGCAACCCGAAAGTGGAGTGAGTCACGCACCAAGAAAAGCGCGCTTGAGGCGTATACGCCGATTCGCGCCTTTTCGCCCGGTGCGGGGCGACACGACACTAAGGGCAAGCATACACGGTGCTTGAGCAAAGCGAAAGTGCCGCGTATGCGCAGCGCCCTTAGGGGGGTGGTCAGTCGTCGAAGACGGCTGACGCCGCGCGGGGGAATTTCATTGTCGGGAGGCGTCCAGCCGACCAGAGATGAAAGGGGGTGGAGCGGCGAGCGGAATCCCTAAGGGGTTGTTTTCGTCCAGAAAACATCCCCGCAATGTGTTTCGTAAGTCGCTTCAAAAACGCCTAAGCGTTTTTGATAAGACGCTCGAAACATGCCCTTGACCTTCTATTTTTGATTATATTTTACACCCTATGAATAATAATAGGGTAAAATAGGGATAAAAATAGGGGGTTTGGTTATCATTTAATCGCCAAAAGTGATTAAATAATAACCAGAGTTTACGCGGAGTAAACTCATGGGGCTTGACCTTGAAGTCACGCAAGTTTACGCGGAGTAAACTTTTAGTGATACGGTGTAGGTTGTGTGTTGATGACAGTAAGGAAGGAATGACTATGAATTTTGACGGAGTGGGTTTCTTAAGGTGGGTGTACGATCATGCCTATCCGGGGCTTACTTATCTGATTCTTTTGATACTGGCTGTGCTAATACAGTTCACATTCAGCGGTCATGTAACTAAGAAATCAGACCTAAGTGTAATGGATCACATCATTAGTTATCTGCGCGTAAAGTTACTCGTCTTTTATGTTTTGATTGTTCTAATGTTCAATGGCTTTGTACTTCTTGTTTCGCTGAACGTTTTCGGTAAAGACGATGGTTTAGAGTACTTAGGTTTGATATACGGAAATGTGTTAAACCAAGTATTAAACGTCAGTTCCGTCATATCATTAATCACTGTATTCTTAGTTCCATATTTAATTCATCTAGTTTACAGGCGATTTATAACACCTAGAATATCCGCTTGGAAACGTAAATATAGGGTATCGCAAACTGGAGATAGCCTTAGCGATATTCGCGTTGAAAAAGATAAATACGCAAGTAAAACGTTTGATAATCGTGAATACTATAAAGATGATTTCGTTTTCATGGGACTTAATCAGGACGATAGCCCAATCTATTTATCCGATGAAGAATTTAAGTCAAAAAATTTAAAAATACTTGGCGCTACTCAAACAGGAAAAGGCGTAATTCAGCAGGTACTTATTGACCAAGCGATAAAGAAAGGTTGGGGTGTATGGTTCTTTGACCAGAAACCAGATGATTTCATTTATTCAGTAATGGTGCAATCTTGTAAGGATTGGAATAAACCTTTACCAGTTATTTTAGATTTAACTGGAGAAAGTGTAGGCTCATACGCTCCATTTGAACATGGTCTTTTAAGAGAGAGATTACAACGTTTTAATAAAGTTTTTGGTTTAACAAGTAAGGGTTCTGATGCAGATCATTACAAAGGAATAAACCGTCAAATTATGACATTCCTTTCCGATTATTGGGATGGAACATTACAGCATCTCGATAAACTTCTTAATGGAAAAGATAACGCGGTTCCTGATGCAAAAAAAGAATGGATTTTTGAAAACTCAATAAACATAAGAACAAAACTTGATGAATGGAAATTACTACCTCACCTATTCCCTAAAAAAGGAGAAGGTTTTGATATTCAAAAAGAGTTAGAAAACGCATCAATTGTTTATATAAAAGGCCGTCAGGATGATGATTTAATCCGTGAGGTTTGCACTGCATTATTAGTTGAATGGAAAGATTGCATAATTAGAAAGAAGCATACCAAGCATATTTTCACGCTTCTTGATGAAGCAAAATTTTGTATATCCGCTACCGTTGCAAGCGCATTGGCAACAATCCTTTCCAAAGATGCAAACATGGCTCTTGCATATCAGGAACGTGATGATATTAAAAATGTACCTGACCAAACCGTCGATAAGGATGCGCTTAAAAATCAGGTTGAGACAAATACACTTATTACCCTTTCATACAAATGTTCATTCGATACTGCTGAATGGATTGCAAACAATACCGGAACAATTCAAAAAAGCACAACGCGCATGGAACAAGTTGATACCGATGGATTCGGCGCTGAAAAGTGGACAGGCAACAGAATGATAGGGTCAGAAGAGGAAAATCTTATCAATATAAACTCTATACTGAGCCTGAATAAACGTGTCGGTGTGTTCATGAACAATGAAGGTTTAGCGCAATATCTTTTTACAAGCTGGATAAATGTAAAAGAAAAAGTATCGTTACCTTCACGTAATGAGGCTATCACTAGAGAAGAAAAGATCTTAAATCAAGAGGTTACAGAAAATCAGATAAATGAAGAAATTCCTTCTGGTAAAAAACAGAACGATATTGATAAAATTGATATTGAAACTGTAGAGAAGGTACACTTTAACCCTGAGGAAGATCCAGAATTTGTGAGGATGCTTTCTGAAAAAGTTAAGGGCGTAAAACCTGAGAAACCTGTTAAAAATCCCGTTTCAGGTAGTGACCTTATTTCTAGTATTGGCAAAAAAGAGGACTAAAAATGTCAGAAATTAGAGTATTAAAACTGTCTCAACTGACTCCAAATAAGAAGCAGGATCGCCGCGATTGGGAAAGCCCTGTAGCGCGTGAACATATTGAAAAATTGAAAAAATCTATTGGTATGAGAATGCCGGATGGCTCGCTATATGGTATTCGTGAACGTATTGTTGTTAAGCCGGGAGCTAGTGAAAATGAATTTGTCATACTTAAAGGTGAATCACGCTGGCGTGCTGGCAGTGAGCTAGAGAAAGAAATAGGAGAAGAAATAGAGACAGAGTGCGAAATAAAATCATATGATGATAAGGTTATTGAGCACCTTGATCATGCAACTGAAAACTCTCTACGCCGGGATTTAAATATCTTCGAACGTGCCTTATCTATTAAAACAGATAAAGATAATGGACTGACCACTGACCAGATAATTGCAGCTCATGGTTTATCTAATAAAACAGTGGTCAGTAAATATATGAGCGTTTTTCGACTCGCCAAGCCTAAGCAGAAATTAGTCCAAGAGTCATTTATTGGCGATCTTAACCTTATCGGAAAATTAGATAAGGTAGCCGAAGATGATATGAAGGAGCTACGGCAGCGGCTTGAAGGTGGTGAAACGGCTAAAAAAGTGATTAACGAGCTGCTTAACAGAAGCAAGCCTAAACAAGAGAAAGAGCCTCAATATCGCTTGGCTTTATCCCGCTCGCAGTATTCAGCCATTTTGTCACTGTTGGATCTCAATCCTGAGGATATTGACAACCCGGAAGAAGATATTGCTGAGTTACTACGAAACCGCTTAGAAGAATTGTCCGACACCGAAGGAACTGACGGACAATGAGCAAATTGATTCGACTCGCAACCCCTGCCGATTACGCTTTTAATCAGGATATTGGCCTATGGGAACTCGCTTTCGACAAACGCCCTGTGAAGGGCGTTCGCTGTAACGATCCTGTTGATGGGGCATACGAGTACAATCAAGGTAGATTAAAGTTTGTAGCAGCATTGGACAACACCAAAAAGAACGTACAGCGATTTGATTTTGAGGCTGTACTTCAATGGGCGGCGCAGCATGGATCGCCTACTCAATGTCAGTTTGTTTTGAGATTACTACAAGCGCCTAATTCTGATGAATATAAAAGAATTGCATTAGAATTTATAACCAAAGAGCGCGAAAATTATCCACTTCATTTGGATATAGCTATTTTTTTTACCGGGATGCAAAACAGGCTGACAACCAAACATGACCTAATAAACATTGTCAAAAGCAGGGCTGATTATGGAAAAGATAGTTAAAATCCCGATTACATTTCACGATATAGTTAATGTGTTAATGTGGGATGATGATTTTAATAAAGATAATGTAACTAGCCGTGTTCCTTGCGGCAAGAAAATCTCTTATTGGTTAGCCCGAGCCTTTACATTATCCAATATAAAAAAATACGCTGATAAAAGTCAGTACGCATTGGCAGTGTATTACAAGGAATCTTTACCCAATACAGAGGCTACGTTAAAAGAGTTACAGGATTTTTATCTAGGCCAAATAAAATCACTAAAAAAATCCCTAAAGAATAATCCGATAAGCGCCTCTCTTGATTTATCAGCTTTCATTAACCCAACGAAAATAACTGTTGGTGTTATGCCCTGCCCCCCCGTCCTGATGTTCGTTCGCGTCAATATTCTGTGCGATGAAGCTCATGGTGAACTCCGAAAATTATATCAGTGCGGAAATATAACAAAGAGTGAATATTTCAGGCAAAGACGGGAGTTGTTCAGACCTATCAACCGCTTTCGTTCAGAGTTCGCCAGTAGCGTTAGCGAAGCGGGTAAACTGGCTCGCTCCCTGACAGAGAAAAAAACCGGGGAATAATTTCCCCGGTGATCTGACCATTCGGCCAGTATTAGTCAATAGCAGCTAATATATGGCCGCTCTCTTTATGCTCATATGCAAAATCCTTAAGATGTACATACAACTGATAAAGACCTTGATCCTGAGTCTTAGCAACCAGATACCATAAGGCAAACAATGTTGCCGTAATTCCAGCGGCCTCCGCACTCATATCACCTTCATAGTAATTACCTGACCATGAGCAATGATATGTTTCCTGATCCGTTGGGGACATAAAGAAAGCACCATTGGTTACGTGGTGCATTTCCCAATGCCCTCCGCAATACTCATCTGATAGTTTATCCATCATGGTGTAAAGCAGCCCCTCAAACAGCATGACATTACGCGGCGTTTTCAGATATGAAGGAAGAAAACGCATACGCTCTCTGTGTGAGGCCACAACAGATTCAATTACAGGGATAGCGCTATTGGAAGTATTCATACAGATACCCTCTTTATAGGGCGTTCTGCGCAGCCAAAGGCCACGCAGTAGCCTTTGGGAAAGAATTAATATGGGGTTAGAAGCCAGTGAAACCCCGTTCTGGCTTTTACAGTGTAAGCCTGATTCAGAATAAAAAAAAGGGATTGAGTATAAACTCAATCCCTACGATCACTTATGCTTTATCAGCTAAGTGTTTTCTGTACTTTAATACAACGTGTTCCACGTCTAAATGAACAAGAGCTTCACGTTTGAGCATGAAGAATGTTACATCAGCAGTGCGTGTATCAGGATACAGGCAAGCATGGATAACAACGCGATCAAAAAGCCAAGCACGCTTGTAAACTTTCGGATCGGTAAAATCATCCAAGTTTAGTTTTTGCAGAACGGATCTGCGTTCGCTTAGATAAGCATCGAGGTTCTGGTATGAATCGCGCCCGGTGTATTGCAAAGTAATAACAGAACTATCAATTTCTGCTTCTACACATTCACAATTAAGACGGGTTTGAAAGTCATAGATAGGTTTTTCGAGATTATCGAACATGATGTTACCTCATAGGGCAAATCATCACGCAGCCAAAGGCAGCGTAATGATTGCCTTTGGTCGATGTGTTTAGAAAGTGCGTTTCAACCGGGTATAGCGCACGTTGTCCGGTAAGGTAATCATAGCAAACTCACGTTTGTTCAACAAGTTATACAAGCTGGCATTTCTCTAAAAATGGTGTTAGCTTGTAAATTATTTAGTATTACATAGGAAGAAATTGAAAATGAAATCACTAACTATATCGATAATAATCGTATCAATGATTACTGCTTCCTTTCATGTTTTAACAAAGCAATATTACGATGCGCTACTTACATTATTTATTGCCAGTGTAATAACTTACCTTATCCAAACAGGATTTAAATATATTAGCAGATTTAAAAATGAAGGAAGTAAATAATGAAATTTAAGTTTCTATTTTTATTAATAGCATTACCGTTAAGCGTACTCGCAGATATTGAAGGGAAAGTCGTTAGGATTCTCGATGGTGATACCTTAGACGTCCTTCAAGAAGGTAATAAAATAAGTAGAATACGGCTTGAGGGTATAGATGCACCTGAAAAATCACAACCTTATGGTCAACGCTCACGACAAATGTTAACCATGCTGACTGCTAATAAATGGGTAAATGTAAAATCACATGGCAGTGATCGTTATGGTCGTATTCTTGGGGAAGTATACTCTCCCGATAGTATTAATGAAAAGATGATTACTACCGGCATGGCATGGGCGTACCGTTATCACGGAAAACCGACTAATGAAAAATATGTAACATTAGAGAATAAAGCTCGCTCTGTAAAAAAAGGGATTTGGTCTGATCCTAAAGCTGTTGAACCTTGGAAATGGCGAAGAGCTAATAAATAAGTTCATACTATAAAAATCGATTAAAGCAGGATGCTTGATTGTTCTCCAATCATCCCTCATACTTATGCGCATACCATTGCGCATAGGAGTAAGCACCATGAATACTGCCGCTTCCACCCGTAACAGCACCAAAAGAAGCACTAACGTATACCTGACAGCCTCACTGGTTGATAAAGCCCGGAGTATGGACATGAACCTGTCGGCAACACTGGATACCCTTCTCGCTCAAGCAATTGAAGCAAAAAATGTTGAGCGTGAAGAAGAAAAAAAAGATATGCAAGCCATGAACCAATTTATGGCAAAGGCTGGAATGCTAACAGATGACGATTTCTTTGGGAGTCTGTAATGCCAAAGCAATTTGATGTATACCGCAATCCATCGGCCAAAACGAATAAACTTTGGCCGTTATACCTTATTCTCCAGAATGATTACTTTGACGACTTAACGACAAGGATTGTCGTTCCTCTGGTATCTAAAAATGATATTGACCTAAATAAGAAAAGAATAAATCCACTTGTTAAAATTAATAAATCTGATTTCTATGTATTCTTACCTGCAATAACATTTTTAGAGGCGAAGAAAATAAATAATAAAGATTTTATATGCAATATAGCCTCATCCAGAAATGAAATTATTTCCGCTCTTGATGCCATCGTTACGAACACCTGATCCCGCATAAAAAAAGTCGCCAGTAACGGCGACTAAACCAAACCTTCCCTGATGTTGTTATTTTTTTGCATTTTGACACTATATAGGCACTATTTGCAACCAGTTTAATCTATCTGACAGCCCTTTACACTAGTTTCATTTTACAATGGAACCTTACCGTTATGGCTGAACCCTTCCTGAAAAACCGCCGCCGCTTCACGTCATCGCTCGACAATCATCTCGTACCGCTGTTCGACGAGCTGGCCGCCAAGACTCGCATCCCTAAAAGCCGACTACTGGACGAGGCCATAAGCGATTTACTGCTGAAGCACGGCGTTCCGCCCACAAACAAGGACGAGAAGAACGATAACTAAAACCGCGAGACTGACACGAAACTTGTTTTCGTGCGGTCGAGGGGTTGACCGAGCCGCATCGCGGCGCTGGTAAGCTAGGAAATAGACATGATTGAAATGCTATCATTCTGAATGGCGCCGGTCGGTTGGCCGAAGCAAAAATGATAGCGAAAACTCGCTACTTAATGAGCTGCGGAGGGATAAAGTGATAGCAGAACGGGAAATTCCCCTTCCCGTTCTGCTTACTGGCAAACTTTTAAATGTGTTAACGTCACTTGTTTCGATACCAGTTAATCAAGTACCCCACTATCAGAATCACCACAACAATCAGGAACTGATAACCGCCAACACCATACCACGGGCGATCATCGAACATGTTTAGCTCGCGAGCGCGGCCTACAACACCACCGAACTGCGCTTTATCGGCCACGTAGTTCAGCATGGGAAACGTCCCCACAATAAACCATGCAACAAGAACAGTGTTCATCAACCAATTTGGTATCAGATCCATAAAATCAGCCAACGAGTTATTATGCCATGAGTAACGCCGCGCCTCACTGAAATGATAAAACCACGCCACGGCAAGACATAACCCCCAAATAATTACTGATAAGATCAGCGCCGTTACAAAATGCACTCCATCGGTAATCTGATCGAACATAGCCTACTCCTCTATTTTAAGTATGCACTGGTACTCATTTAACCATGATTCATATGATTACTAACGTATATAATCTGAATAAATTTTGAAAGATTGAAGGTGAATATGCTGCTTCCGTTTCTTACTGGTCTTTTTATGTTGGCTGGCGGTTTTTTAGCGTTATCCATAATCCCAAAACCAAACCGTTTTCTCCGTAAACTAGCCGTGTTTGTGATGACAATAGGATTCTGCCTCGCGCTGGCAATCGCTGTGGCCTATTTTGCAGTTAACACGCTGACATCAGCAATTCATCCTGTTTAGCCCTGTTCGGCAAAACGCCCATTCCACCGAATCGCCGCACTTATCCACCGTTTCTGTGGATAACGCTATATGTTGTATCGGTCGCAGCTGACGGACATACTATATGTTGTGTCGGGCGGGGCGGGTTTCTTTCAACCGTGGGGGTGTGTTTGTGTCT
>ULXY01019327.1_pt1 | contig 25671 bp, 17 predicted proteins | sample 1961741 | NCBI WGS metagenome assembly ULXY01 (sample SAMEA4835851, study PRJEB28245) | human gut metagenome | biome: gut microbiome; material: fecal sample | place: Denmark | collected 2008
CCGTGCACAATTTTTAATTGCAGCAATTCTTATGAAAAATCTGTGCCGCCGTTGGTCGACTCTGTGTGGAGAGCCGTTTTTGATATTATCAAAAAATCGGACACGGCTTGTGCAAAATAAAAAACAGGACGGACTATTATCATCAAAGATAATAATCCATCCCGTTTGAAAATCCTGCCGAAATGCGGCGGGTTAAATATTTTTATTTTCCAAAAGATAACCGCGAACCTCGCCCGCCAGGTAGAACGAACCGCAAGTAACGAGCGTTCCGCCGTTTTGCTTTATGTCATTTATCGCCATGCGGCAAGCTTCTGTCGGCTCGGACACAGGCGTGCAGTCGGCGCAATATTTATTGGCAAGCTTGCCTAGGGCTTCGGGGTTCATGCTGCGCGGATTGTCCGGAGCTGTCAGGTACATTTTTTCAAACAGCGGCGCGGTCAGGCGCAGATATGTATCGCAGTCCTTATCGCCCATGAGCGCGCACACGGCGACGCGTCTGCCGCTTGTGAAGCGCTCCAGAAACGCTTTAAGCGCCGAGGCGCAGCCCTCGTTGTGACCGCCGTCAAGAATAATATTTTCGCCGATAAGCTCCATTCGCGCGGGCATCACGGCGTTTTTCATTCCCTGCTCTATCGCTTCGCCGCTGACATTCAAGCCGCACTCACGCACGGCGGTGACGGCTGTCAGCGCATTTTTTATCATATGGTCGCCCGCGAACGGTATGCGGAGATTCAGCGAGCCGTAGATAATATCTGTGCCGCGTATCGTCTCGTCAACAACGCGGCAGGCGGTCATATCCGGCACTGCGAGCTTATTTTTTTCGCGCCGAGCGGTTTCTTCTATAACACGGCGTGCATCAGCAGACTGCTCGGGATACATGACCGTTACGCCGCGCGGCTTGATTATTCCGCATTTCTGCGCGGCTATTTCAGCGATTGTATTGCCGAGTATCGCGGTGTGATCCATGGAAATCGAGGTTATGACGGAGACGAGCGGAGTTTTTATAATATTCGTTGAATCGAGCAGCCCACCGAGCCCGACTTCGAGCACGACGACATCGCATTTGCGCTCTTTGTACCAGAGAAACGCGGCGGCGGTCAGGGTCTCGAACTCGGTCGCGACAATTCCGCGCTTATCGAGTTCGTCGCACGCTAATTTGACGCGCTCAACGGTCGAGGCGAGCTCCTCCGGCGGAATCATCTCGCCGTCAATTTGCATGCGCTCGCGGAAATCGATGACATAGGGCGAAGTGAACAGCCCGGTTCTGTACCCGGCGGCAGAGAGCATACAGGATATCATGGTGCTCGTCGAGCCTTTGCCGTTCGTCCCGGCAACATGGATGAAGCGAAGCTCATCCTGCGGGTTGCCGAGCGCGGCGCAGAGCGCCCTGATACGCTCCATGCCGGGGTGTATGCCAAAGGTCAGGCGCGAATGGATATATTCGATTGCTTCGGTTGGTGTCATCAGTTTTCCTCCGTAAAGCGTCAAAGGACGGGACATGCCCGTCCTTTGCAGGTTGGTTTTTATGAGAGAATATGCACAAGCGCAATAAATTCCGAATTCGCACGGTTCTCACAACACAGTATCACGCGAAATTATGAGCCGTCTTCCCGAACTGCGAGAAATTGTGCAGAGCAAGGCGTGGGGTTCTGCGGGCAAAGGAGCTCACTTTGTGTGCGTGACCGAACGGGCATGGTTCCCACAACGCAGTATCACGCGAAATTACGTATTGGCGACGAAAATTTATGCACAAAGCAGCCAATAGCGGAATTTTGGGTGAGACAAGGCGTGGGGTTCTGCACGCGAGGGAGCGCACTTTGTGTGCGTGACCGAACGGGCATGGTTCCCACAACGCAGTATCACGCGAAATTACGCATTGGCGACTAAAAATTATGCACAAGGCAGCCAATAGCGGAATTTGGGGTGAGACAAGGCGTGGGGTTCTGCACGAGAGGGAACGTACGTCGGTACGTGACCGAGCGGGCACGGTTCTCACAACGCAGTATCACGCGAAATTACGCATTGGCGATTTTAGAGAGGCTGTCGTTAAGCATAGCAATCTTCTCGTTCAGCTTTCTCGCCGCTTCGCGCTGAGCCTCAACGACCGGCGCGGGAGCTTTGGCGACGAAGTTCTCGTTGGAGAGCTTGGCGTTGATGCCGTCGAGCTGCTTCTGAGCGGAGGCGAGCTCTTTGTTGAGTCTTGCGCGCTCGGCTTCGAAGTCAACGAGGTCGCCCATGGGGATATATATCTTTGCGGCGTCGGTGACGATGCAGACTGCGCCGTCTATCTCGATGCCGTCCTCAACCTCGACCTCGGACGCGCCCGCGAGCTTCTGCATGAACTCGCCGGAAAGTCTGAAGGTATCGACATAGGAGGTGCTGATATATATTTTCGCTCTCTTAGAATGAGGAACGTTCATCTCGGCGCGGCGGTTTCTTATCGCCCTGACCGCGTCCATAATCATGTTCATCTGCTCTTCCTCTGCGCTGAAGTTCAGAGCGTCGGAATACTGCGGCCAATCGGAGACCATTATGCTCGCGCCCTCATGCGGCAGGGACTGCCAAATCTCCTCGGTCACGAACGGCATGAACGGATGGAGAAGCTTCAAAACATTGGACATGACATATATGAGCACGCGCTTTGCGCACTGTGCGGGCTCGCCGCCCTTTTGCAGGCGAATCTTCGCAAGCTCGATATACCAATCGCAGAAAACATCCCAGATGAAATCATAGAGCTTCTGAACGGCAATGCCGAGCTCGAATCTCTCGAGATTGTCCGTAACCTCTTTGACGAGGTCGTTATAGAGGCTGAGCACCCACTTATCCTCGAGCGCAAGCTCATCGGGCAGACCCGCTTCTTCGGAGCCGTCGAGGTTCATAAGGATAAAGCGTGCGGCGTTCCAGAGCTTGTTCGCAAAGTTGCGGCTCGCTTCGACCTTTTTGTCGGAATATCTCATGTCGTTTCCGGGGCTGTTGCCGTTGGCAAGAGTGAAGCGCAGGGCATCTGCGCCGTACTTGTCAATGACCTCGAGCGGATCAATGCCGTTGCCGAGCGACTTCGACATTTTTCTGCCCAGCTCATCGCGGACGAGTCCGTGGATGAGGACGGTATCGAACGGAACCTGACCGGTCTGCTCGATGCCGGAGAACATCATTCTCATGACCCAGAACGGGATTATATCATAACCTGTGACAAGGGTATTGGTGGGATAATAGCGCTTGAAATCCTCGCTGTCGGTATTCGGCCAGCCGAGGGTCGAGAACGGCCAGAGAGCCGAGGAGAACCAGGTGTCAAGCGTATCGGGATCCTGATGGATATGGGTGCTGCCGCACTTCGAGCACTTGTCGGGAGCGGTTCTTGCAACGGTTATCTCGCCGCAATCGTCGCAATACCACGCGGGGATGCGGTGACCCCACCAGAGCTGACGGGAGATACACCAGTCGCGGATATTCTCAAGCCAATGGAAATAGACTTTCTCGAAACGCTTCGGCACGAACTTTGTCTCACCGTTCTTGACAGCGTCGATAGCGGGACCCGCGAGGGGCTTCATGCTGACGAACCACTGCTTTGAAACGCGGGGCTCAACGGTAGTCGAACAGCGGTAGCAGGTTCCGACATTGTGGTTATAATCCTCGACCTTGACGAGAGCGCCCTCAGCCTCAAGATCCTTGACGATAGCTTTTCTCGCCTCGTATCTGTCCATACCGGCGTATTTCGGATAGTCGTCGACTATCTTTGCGTCATCGGTCAGGACATTGATAACTGGCAGGTTATGGCGCAGACCGACCTCGAAGTCGTTCGGGTCATGCGCGGGGGTTATCTTAACGACACCGGTACCGAAGTCTATCTCGACATAATCATCGGCGACAACGGGTATCTCGCGGTGGACTATGGGCAAGATGAGCGTCTTGCCGACGATATCCTTATATCTTTCATCATTGGGGTTGACGGCGACTGCGGTATCGCCGAGCAGGGTCTCGGGTCGGGTCGTTGCAAGCTCAAGATAGCCGCTTCCGTCCTTGAAAGGATAGCGAAGATGCCAGAAGTGACCCGCCTGATCCTCATATTCGACCTCGGCGTCGGAGATCGAGGTCAGGCAATGGGGGCACCAGTTGATTATTCTCTCGCCCCTGTAAATGAGTCCCTTTTCATAGAGGTTGCAAAAAACCTCGTTGACAGCCTCATTGCAGCCCTCGTCGAGAGTGAAGCGCTCGCGCTCCCAGTCGCAGGACGAGCCCATCTTCTTGAGCTGTTCGATTATTCTGCCGCCGAACTTCTCTTTCCACGCCCATGCGCGCTCGAGGAAGCCTTCACGGCCGACATCGTCCTTTGTAAGGCCTTCCTTTGCCATAGCCTCGACTATCTTCGCCTCGGTGGCGATAGAAGCGTGGTCTGTGCCGGGCAGCCAGAGGGTATCATAGCCCTGCATGCGGTGGTAGCGGATAAGTATATCCTGAAGAGTATTGTCAAGAGCATGACCCATATGGAGCTGACCCGTGATGTTCGGAGGGGGAATAACTATAGTATAGGGTTTCTTCTCCGGGTCGGGTTTGGCGTGGAAGAAATTGCCGTCGAGCCAGAATTTATAGGTTCTGTCCTCCACTTCCTTCGGATCATACTGTTTTGCGAGTTCCTTTGCCATAACATAATCCATTTCTCCGGCGAATAGATTTTACATGAACGCTGATTGCTCCGCGCCGGAGGAGCAGCGTTGATTTTACATTTCAAAAATCGGCGGCGATGCGGTACTCGGCACTGCATACGCCTTTTTTGGGGATTCCCTCTTTTCCGATGAATTACTCTATATTATCACATTCAGAAGCGTTTTTGTCAAGAGATTTAACGCTTTTTGACTTCTCCGGAGGCAAAAATGAAGAACACGAAACGGCTTCTCATAAACACGCTGACGCTCGCCGCGACATCGTTTCTCATGCGCACGGTCGGCGTTGCGTTCAATGTATATCTGACCGGTCGGCTGGGCGCGGCGGGAATAGGACTTTTTTCACTCGTCACGGATGTATACGCGATGGCGCTGACATTTTCGTTTGCGGGTCTGCCGCTCGCATCGACGCGGCTCACGGTCGAAGATTCCGGGAAAAATGCCGGTCAGGGAGCATGGATAATGCGGCGGTGCGCGCTCTACGGGCTGACGGTCGGGTGCATGATGCTCGCCGCCGTATGGTTCGGCGCGGAGCTGATAGCAAAATTGTGGCTCGGCGACATACGCACGGCGTCGTCGCTTCGCATACTCGCGCTGAGTCTCCCCGCGGCATCGGTCGGCTGCGCGTTCAGCGGATATTTCACGGCGCGGCGCACAGTGCTCAAATATGCGGCGGTGCAGATATTCGAGCAGGCGGTAAAAATAGCGGTCTCTGTTCTGATGCTTCGATTCTGGGCGGCAAAGGGCGCAGAATATGCCTGCGACGCGGTGGCGCTCGGCATAACGATATCGCAGATAAGCTCGCTGCTATGCGCCTTTTTGCTCTACAAATCAACGAAGCACCAAAAGCCGAAAGAAAAAACGCCCGGCGGGCTTCGGGCTCTGCTGCGCATTGCGCTCCCGGACGCCGCCGGATCGTGTGCGCGCTCGGTGCTGCTGACGATAGAACACCTGCTGATTCCCGTGGGCTTTCGCAAATCGGGGCAGAGCGCGGGCGGCGCGATGACGCTCTACGGAGTCATTCACGGCATGGCTCTGCCGGTTATCCTCTACCCCGCCGCCATAATGACAGCTCTCGCGAGCATGCTCGTGCCTGAATTTGCCGAATGTGCGGCGCGCAGCAACAGAAACAGGATAGACAGCATGGCGGCGCGGGCAATAAAAATAACCGTGCTGTTTTCGATGGGCACGGCGGGAATAATGTTCATTTTTTCCGAGGGGCTGTCGCAGTGCATCTACGGGGACGGGCAATGCGCGGAATATCTGCGCGTGCTCGCGCCGCTTCTGCCGATAATGTACACAGACACGACAGTTGACGGAATACTCAAAGGGCTCGACCAGCAGGTATATTCAATGAGATATAATATAATCGACTCCGCGATGTGCGTCGCGCTCGTGCTGATACTCATCCCGAAATATTCCGTAAAGGGCTATGTCGCGATACTTTTTATCAGCGAGATAGTAAACTTTTCGTTGAGCATACACAGGCTTTCAAAAGTTTGCACGCTCGAAATAAATATCATGGATTCGATAATAAAGCCCGCCGTCTGCGTGACGGCTTCGTTTCTCGCGGGGCTGCTGCTCTCCTCGGCGCAGGGCAGCGGAAAAGCCGCGCTGACAATCATAATAACTGTCAACGCGGCGGTGTATATTCTTCTGCTGATGCTCACGGGCAGCATCTCGGCGCAGGATATTATTTGGTTCAAAAATATCTTTTCGCGCGGCTCAAAATCTGAAAAAAGAGGGCTCTGCGCTGCTCGGATAAACGACCGTCAGCGTTCCATGAGCGACTGATATTTCGCTCATTTTACCGACAAATTCATTGCTGACGCCGAGGGCGTATGTGTTCTTCAAGGTGCCGTTTTTGAGCTCATATTTGAGCCCGCTTATAGTGACACCCGATGAGATATCCGAATGGGAAAACACGGAGATCATGCCCTTTGCGTTCTCGTCAAAAATAATTCTGCCGTTTGTTATCGAAGTGAACGAAGTTTCGCGCGCGTCGATAATCGCGGTCATTCCGCGCCTCGACAGAGACGAGATGAGCTGGATATTCGCAAGAGTATGGTCGGCTCTGCCGCCCGATGCGCCGTAGAGAATGAAATTTTTATATCCGCGCATCACGCCCTCTGCGACCGCCGCCCCCATATCCGTATCGTTCTTTTCGCAGGGCAGGACGATAATATTCCGCCCGTTCGGAGTGTGTCCGAGGGAATCGAAATCGCCTATGACCAAATTCGGAGTTATGCCGAGATTCTGAAGATACAGCAGACCTTTATCGGCAGCGATGATGAAATCGCCCTCCCCTGTCGGGCGGATTCCGAAGAAGTCGCCGCCGCCGACTATATGACAAACTTTGCTCATAATATCACCGTCCGTTTGTTTCTTTGACAATTATATATCATCAATCATAATTTTTCAATCATATACGAAAAGCCGCCCCGGAATATATCCGGAGCGGTAATTTTATGCTGCATCTTCGTCTTCCGCCGGCGAAGTTGAGCCGAAATCGGGAAGAGTGAACGGGAAGCGGCGGGTCGTGCTCTCTGCCTCGGTGAGCTCGCTCACCGCCTCGGAAGTATGCTCATGAGTTACAGGCTCTTCGCTCTCCGCCACAGTACCGACATCGGTGTGCGGACGGGTCGACGCAGAATATGAGCCTGAGCCGCTGCGGTTGCTGCTCGGGACTGCGCCCTTTTTCAGCAGATCGACAGCGGAGACATGGTTATCACCAATCTTTATATTCGTGTCGCCGTAGAGAGCGAGCTGGAGCTCACGCGCAACGACGGGATAATCGACGACCCAGACCGAAAGGCGCTGGTTGATTATCTTACCGTAGTAGGTATAGAGCTGAGCGGAAGTGTAGTTGCCCTCGGTCGGCATGACTATCTGCTTTATCTCGTAGTTCATCCAGCCCTGAGAGAGCGCCTGGGTCATGAGAGAGAGAATCTCACTGCGCTTGTAGTTCGTAACGACATTGGGAAGGACGATATCGAGCGCGTTGTTGAGCTGACCCGCAGAGGCGTTCTGCGCGCTCTTGATGAGAGCCATGATAACGGTACGCTGTCTTGCAGTTCTGCCGACATCGCCTTCGTTGTCAACGTGGCGTATACGGCTGTAGACCAGAGCCTGGTTGCCGCTGAGCTTGACGGAATCGCCGGCGCTTATTTTCTTTATCTTCGTTGTGGTGCGATTGATATAATCCGCCTCATAGGGCTCAATCGGAACGGACACGCCGCCGAGAGAGTCAATAAGCTTCGGGAAGCTCTTGAAATCGACGCTGATATAATGATCGATCTCAATCTTGTAGTTATTCTCAAGCGTCTCGATAAGTGCCGCGGGACCGCCCCAGAAATAGGCATGGTTAGTCTTGCAGCAGCGCTCGGAGCCGTTGATGTTCATATAGGTATAGCAGTCTCTGAGGAAGGACACGAGCGTTATCGTCTTGGTCTTTTTGTTAAGCGAGAGCAGGATGATGGCATCCGAACGTCCGCCCTCTGCCTTGCCGGTCTCGCTGTCAACGCCGAGGAGCAGAACATTGATTATATTCTTGCTCGAATACTTCGCGCCGCCGTTCTTCGCCCACGCAGTTATGAGGCTGTCGATGCTCGAAGCGTCGCTGACATCGTACATTGCATCAAACTGCTCCTCGGGCGCAAAGGTGCCCTCGGGATCACCATTGCTGCCGTGGTCTATGGTAATAAGTCCGAGCTTATTGCCGATATAGATGCCGCCGCCGATTATAGCAAGGGCGAGCACCACGCAGACAACGGTAATCGTAATTTTTAGATTGCGTTTGTTGTTGTCCATAAAAAACTGTTTAAATGTTCTTTTTTCTTTCTTTTTCATAAAGCAGCTCACTTTCAACAGTATTCGGCATATTGTATCACTTTTTGCGTCAAAAAGCTATACCAATCCCACAAATTTATTGTTTCTTTATTTTTGGCTGTTTACACAAAGCGTGCAAAATATAAAACGCACGGATTTGAGATTTTACTGCACGGCGGCGGAAAAACTTTTTCGGTGGATGATATCGCCGCCGAAAAGGTCCAATTGATATAACGCTGAGCATACATAAAACGGATTGACAAATTAGGATTTGTCGCAGAATCTATTTTGGCTCCCCTGTAGGGGAGCTGGATACGCGAAGCGTAGACTGAGGGGTTAGTTTTGTTTTGCTCAAAGCAATAAATAAAACATATACAATGCGGACGGATATTATTCGCCCGCGAATTTGCGTGATTTATTGGCGCGCAGTTTGTAGGGTGCGGCGACCCCGACGCACCGCTGCTGCGTAAGCGGCACGAATTTCCTGAAATATCCATTGCCGACCATTCGTAGGGACAGCCCTTGCGGCTGTCCGTTATCGTTGTAGCCGATACAGGGGCATATAATTAGCTACCGCCTTCGCTACGCACTCTAACCGGATGATATATATATCCCGCGTTTCGGCATTTCTTTTCTGTCTGAGAAAAGAAACGCCTGCAAAGAAAAGGCAGACTCGGGGCTTCACCCCGAGACCCCGCAACGCCGCGCCGCAGCACATAGCCCGCGGCTCTCATTTAGTTACTCGGCACATTCGCCCGTAAACTCGCTTCGCTCAAACAATACGGGCTCGTGCGTCTTGCTGCGCAAGCCGTTCCCTCGCCAGTCTCCGTCAGATATCAAACACTCCGGCGCGGCTATTGAATGTATGATTATAAAATTTAGCTGAGTCGCTTGTCTTTACTCTGCTATGACTCAAGTGATAGATAAATCCAAGTTTGCCGAATTGATAAGCGACGCACTTTTATACACCTTGCGGCAACAAAAAACGACCTATGAGCGATAGATCGTTTTTATATTCTATAAGCACCCCGCCAAAAATCAATGGGGAAAATTATTCATCAAACAGACCGTCCATGAGTTCGAGTGCTGCTTTGCGGCGGCGTTCTTCTTCCTCGCGGTCGAGCACGAACGAACCGTCCGGCAGGCGGCGCAGGACATTGCCCTCGCCCGCTCCGTCGGGGAGCAGAGCGCGGCTGATATTGACCATTGTTTCGCCGTCTTTTTCGCAGACTGCGTAGTTTTCTTCGATACGGTCGATGGCGTAATATTCCATTATTCCGCCTCCTTTTTTACTTCTCAGCGGTCTTGTTATCCGGGAAAGCCGTTGAAAGATGCTCGCCGTCCGAGCCAACAACTATCGTGCCTTTTATATCCGTGCGCTCATATGGAATATTGTATTTCTCGAGCTTTTCTATAGTCTCCTTATGCGGGTGGCCATAGTCGTTATCCTTGCCGCAGGAGATGAGCGCAAGTGACGGAGACACGACCTTGAGAAATTCCTCGCTCGTCGATGTGCTGCTGCCGTGGTGACCGAGCTTCAGAACATCGGCTTTGATATCCGCGCCGTTTGCAAGTATCTGTTTCTCGCTCTTTGCCTCCGCATCGCCTGTGAAGAGGAACGAATTCTTGCCGTAGACAACCTTCATCACAACGGAGGCATTGTTGAGATCCTCAGGCGTGCCGACGGGTCCGACTATAGTTATCTTTGCGTCGCCGAGGGTATAGGTATCGCCGACTTTTGCGGAGATGACTTTGGCGCCGGACGCTTTAATAGCCTTTATGAGCTTCTGATATATCGAAGTTGTGGGGACAAGGGAGTTCGGGAGCTTCGGCATGATAATATTATCGACCTTTATCCCCTCGATGACCTTGGGCATACTGCCGATATGGTCGGAATGGGGGTGGGTGGCGACTATATAATCGAGCTTTTCGACGGAGTTCGCCTTGAGATAATCGAGTATCGTCTGATCGTTGCCGCGCTCGCCCGCATCTATCAGCATGGCGTGGTCGCCGCTCTTGACTAAGATGCTGTCGCCCTGACCGACATCTATAACATGGACGGTGAACGGCTGGTTGAGTGCGTCGCCGCTCTGTATCGTCTGCTCATTGCCCGAGAGCAGCTCGCCCCATGTGGGGATATCGAACGGGAGATTCATATAGGGCGCGAAGGTTATCAGCAGCGCGACGGCTATCACGACTGCGGTGACGATTATCTTCGTGCGCTTGTTCTGTGCGGCGGAGCCGCCTTTTCTCTGATTTGCCATAATTTCCTCCGATCAGGTCTCGTCGTCTGCGGGAGCATCCGACAGGGCACATTTTTCCATCCACTGCTGTTTGGTTATAAGCACCTGACGGGGCTTGCTGCCCTCGAACGGTCCGATGATACCCTTGCTCTCGAGTTCGTCCATGAGCCTTGCGGCGCGGGCATAACCGAGCTTCAATTTGCGCTGGAGAAGAGTTGTTGAAGCCATTTTGGCATCGAGCACAACCTCGACGGCGTTCGGGAACATCTCATCGCCCGGCTCTTCGCCGTCATCGCCGCCTGCGGCGCTGTTCTTCTTTGTTGAACCCGCTATTGCCGCCTGCCTGTTTATCTCGTCCATAATGCCCTCATCGTACTCCGCCTCGGCGTTGTGCTTGATGAAGTCGGCAACATCCTCGACCTCTTCGTCGGAGATGAAGCAGCCCTGGATACGGGTCGGCTTATTTGCGCCGATAGGGCTGAAGAGCATATCGCCATTGCCGATAAGCTTCTCCGCGCCGGACATATCGAGTATCGTTCTCGAATCGACCGACGAAGAAACGGAGAGCGCGATACGGCTGGGGATATTCGCTTTGATAATACCTGTGATAACATCGACTGAGGGGCGCTGAGTCGCTATGACAAGGTGCATACCTGCGGCACGCGCTTTCTGAGCGAGGCGGCATATCGCATCCTCGACTTCATTGGGCGCGACCATCATAAGATCGGCAAGCTCATCGATGAAAATGACTATCTGATGCATCGGGCGCAGTGACTTATCGCGCTCGGCTAATTTGTTATATCCTCTTATATCGCGGACATTCTTCTCGGAGAGTATCTTATATCTGTTCTCCATCTCGTTGACCGCCCATGTGAGAGCGCCCGAAGCCTTGCGCGGATCGGACACGACGGGCACGGCGAGATGCGCGATGCCGTTATAGACTGTGAACTCGACCTGCTTGGGGTCGATCATAAGAAGCTTCACTTCGTCGGGAGTCGCGTTATAGAGAATGCTGACTATCATTGTGTTCAGGCACACGGATTTACCGGAACCCGTAGTACCCGCTATGAGCAGATGCGGCATCTTCGCGAGATCTGCGCAGACGGCGTTGCCCGCGATATCCTTGCCGAGGACAACATTGAGCTTGCTCTGGGCGTTCTTGAACTGCGGAGTTTCGATTATCTCGCGCATATAGACCATCGAGCGCAGCTTGTTTGGCACCTCGATGCCTATCGCCGCTTTGTTCGGAATAGGCGCTTCGATTCTTATTCCCGACGCGGCAAGGCGCAGTGCGATATCATCCGCAAGGTTGGTTATTTTATTTATTCTGACGCCCGCGTCCGGCTGAAGCTCATATCTCGTGACGGACGGACCGCGGCTTATCTCAGTTATCTTTGCGTGGACATTAAAGCTTTCGAGCGTGTCGAGCAGCTTCTGCGCGTTGGATTTGAGCTCATCGGAGAAGTTGTCGTTGCCGTCATGGATGGGCTCTTTGAGGCAGGTTATCGGCGGCTTGCGATAAGTCGGCTGACTCTCGATAACAGGCTCTTCCTCGTCCTCCTCCGGCACATCGGGCACGGGATCAGGCTCTTTGACGGGCGGGAGCTCCGGCTCTTTCTTCTTCGGCTTTTCGGGCTCGGCGGGCTTCTTGCTTATATCGAGCATTTCAAGCTCGTCTTTCGCGCTCTCGGTCGGCAGAGGCGGCACACAGGCGGGTCTGCCGTCCACAACGGCGGCGGCTTTTGACACGCCCTCGGCTATTTTCGCGGTCGCCGATGCGGCGTTGACGCGGTTGACTATATCATCGATGCCGACATCGGTCTGAACCGGCTTGCGCGGGAACACGGTGGGCTCGGGACCTTCATCGGCGGCGGATTTTTTGCGGCTCTTTGCAGTTGCTTCAGGCGTATCGGTCGGCAGAGGCGGCACGGGGAACGGACGGGGGCTGACATAGGGCTCCTCCGCTTTTTTCTCCCTGCGCTTGTCTCTCGACGGCGCTCTCTCCTGCTCATCTCTGACGCGCTGAGCTCCGCGCTCAAGGCGTTCGTTGGTGTCCTTGCTCATGCGCTTTATGGGCTTGGCGATAGATGTACCGAGGCGGGACAGAGTGAGTCCTGTGAGGAACATTATGCTGACTATCAGCAGGATAATATTTATTATCGCCGCGCCTACCTTGCCCGCCATTTTGGCAAGCAGTCCGCCGACGAGCGCACCGAGCGCGCCTGCACTCGGGAATGTGTCATAATCCCTCCACGCGGTCTTTATCTGATCGCCGAGGGTCATGAGCGAAAAATATTCCGGCGGGTTCGAGAAAATATGTATCGCCGAGCACAGCAGCAATATCGATATCCCGACGCCGATAAGATTCGACGATATCGAGCCGAACGTCTTGTTCATGGCGAGCATGACCGAGACATAAATGAGCATGACGGGCCAGATATATGTACACGTGCCGAACACACCGAACATAAAATTATGCACGGCGCGCCACGCGTTCTCGCCCTCGATAAACGCCATGGCTATGAGCAGAGCCGCGACAGCCATGAGCGCGATAGCCGCTTTCTGACGGCGCGAGGACTGCTGCTCGGGAGTCTGCTCGACAGGCTCTTTTGCAGCCGCAGGCTTTGAAGCCGGGGCTTTTTTTGGCGTTGTGGTTGTTGTTTTTTTCTTCTTAGCGGCCGTTGACTTTGCCGCAGTCTTTTTCGCAGCCATTAAGGCCCTCCTTAGAAATTTGAACGAACTTATCTGACCTTTTCAACTATGCCGGCGATGATAACAACAACGCCGAGGACAAGGCAGTAGTAACCGAAAATTTTGAACTTATCGATTTTGACGAGCCACTCGAGAGCCTTTATCGCGGCAAATCCGACGACGGCGGCGGTGACAACGCCTATAATAACGGGCAGGATATCTATCTGCTCGCCGAGGGCTACGGCGTCCTTTATCTCCATGACATTGGCGGCAAGGATAGCCGGGATGCCGAGGATAAACGAATAGCGAACCATATACTCTTTTGAAACGCCGCAAATCATACCGGTCGAGATGGTCGAGCCGGAGCGCGAGATGCCGGGGAATCCGGCGGCGAAAGCCTGAGCCACGCCGACGGCAAGCGCGGATTTCGCGCCTATCTGGGGACGAGCTTTGACCTTCTTTGCGCGCCATGAGCCGACGAGCAGGAGAGCTGCGGTGAAAAGGAAGCAAACTCCCTCGACCAATATATCATTGTCATCGGCAAGACCGCCGAGAACATCCATGATGCGTCTGTCGCCGCCGACGGGAATGAGCAGGAACAGCAGAGGCACGCAGGAGATAACGAACATGAAGAGCATACGCCTGTTCTCGTTCATCTCGCTCCACTTGAACTTGCCGGTGAAGATATCTTTTATAGTGCTGAAAAATTCAACGATGAGACCCCATATGGTCTTGTAATAAACGACGAACACGGCTATCAGAGTGCCCATATGTAACAGCACCGTGAACAGCAGCGAGCTTGTGCCGCCGACATTGCCGAAGAAGTGCTGAAAGACCGAAAGATGCCCGCTCGATGAGATGGGCAGGAATTCGGTCACGCCCTGCAGAAAGCCGAGCAGTATTGCCTTGAGTATTTCCATGATATATTACCCCTTTTCCATTTTTCCGGCGGAATATAAAGCGCCGGGCGAATAACACGGTTTCAGATATTCAAACGGATCGGTCGTCACAAGTCTTTCAACGACCTCGCCTTTTTCTGTCCTTGAACACATCACGCAGCCAAACGGAGTCTGATGCTCGCAGATATCCGCGGGCGGCTGCATAAAAATCTCGGCGGGAGAAACAACTGTGTAGAGCATCACCCGTTCTCCCCTTTCTTTTCACTCTGCTCCTCGATCATATCGCAGAGCTTATCGAGGGCATCGGAGAGAGAGCCGAGAGAATCTATAAGCCCCTCTTTGACCGCCGCCTCGCCGTCGAGCACAGTGCCGACATCCATAACGAGCTGACCGGTTGCGAGCATAAGCGAACGGAAGCGGTCGGCGGAGATGCGCGAATTATCGGCGACGAATCTGACTATACGCTCCTGCATCTGCTCAAAATAGGACATAGTCTGCGGCACGCCCAGGACAAGTCCCGTCATTCTGACCGGGTGGACAGTCATGGTGGCGCTCGGTGCGATAAACGAATACGCGCTCGAAGCCGCGAGCGGCACGCCTATCGAATGTCCGCCGCCGAGGACGAGGGACACGGTCGGCGTTTTCATTCCGGCTATAAGCTCCGCTATCGCGAGTCCGGCTTCGATATCGCCGCCGACGGTGTTGAGGATTATGAGCAAGCCTTCAATATCACGGCTCTCTTCTATCGCGACGAGCTGCGGAATGACATGCTCGTATTTTGTAGTTTTATTCTGCGCCGGCAGGACATAGTGACCCTCGATCTGACCGATAACAGTCAGGCAGTGGATATAATGCCCGCGCTTGTCAACGGTTATCGAGCCTGTTTCGACTATCTGGCGAAGTTCCCTGTCCGTGCTGTCGGACGAATCTCCGTCCTCCTCGCTGACGCTCGGGGTCGGCGCGACGGGCTCCAATATGCTGTCTTTTTGTTCCGCTTGCTTTTTTCTGTTCATCGAATTCACTCCCGACAAACAGTATGCCCGAATAACTTTTGATAATTCAGCCATAGCACAGCGCACTGCGGCAGATTACATTTTATTATACCACGCAGAAAGCTTTCGGGCAACATAAAAATCGTCATATATCAATTTCCCCTATAAAATGTAATATATACAGGTATATATTTGGCGCGGCGCACCTTGACAAAATCCGCGGATTGCAATAAAATTTAAAGGTAATTTTATTTTTATACGGAGGGATACAAGTGGGCAGCACTATTGCACAAAAGCTTATAAAAAGCCACCTGCTCAGCGGCGACATGACCGTTGGCAGCGAGATCGGTCTGAGAATCGATCAGACTCTCACTCAGGACGCCACAGGCACCATGGCATACCTTGAATTCGAGGCCATGGGAGTCGAGAGAGTAAAGACCGAGCTTTCGGTCGCATACATTGACCACAACACTTTGCAGACCGGCTTTGAAAACGCGGACGACCACAGATTCATCAGGAGCGCCGCGAAAAAGAGAGGACTGCTTTTTTCACGCCCCGGCAACGGCATCTGCCATCAGGTGCATCTTGAGCGCTTCGGCATCCCCGGCAAGACGCTCATCGGCTCGGACAGCCACACCCCGACCGGCGGCGGCATCGGCATGCTCTCGTTCGGCGCAGGCGGACTCGACGTCGCGGTTGCGATGGGCGGCGGCGCATACTACATAACTATGCCCAAGATGACGCGCATAAACCTGCACGGTGCGCTTTCACCGTGGGTCAGCGCAAAGGATATAATCCTCGAAGTTCTTCGCATCATGTCCGTCAAGGGCGGCGTGGGCAAGATAATCGAATACGGTGGAGACGGAGTCAAGACTCTTTCCGTCCCCGAGCGCGCAACTATAACCAACATGGGCACGGAGCTCGGCGCAACGACCTCTGTTTTCCCCTCCGACGAAGTGACGAAGGCTTTTCTCGCCGCTCAGGGCAGAGAGCAGGATTGGGTCGAGGTCAAGGCGGACGACGATGCAGTCTATGACGAGGTTATCGACATAGATCTCAGCACCCTCGAACCCCTCGCGGCAATGCCTCATATGCCCGACAATGTAAAGAAAGTTTCAGAAATAGGCGAGATAAAGATCGACCAGGTCTGCATCGGCTCCTGCACGAACTCCTCGCTCTACGATATGCTCAAGGTGGCGGCTATCCTCAAGGGCAAGCGCGTCGCCCCGAGTGTCAGCCTCACTATCTCCCCCGGCTCGATGCAGGTTCTCAGAATGCTCTCCGAGGACGGCGCACTCTCCGACATCCTCGGCGCGGGCGCAAGACTGCTTGAGTGCGCATGCGGTCCGTGCATCGGCATGGGTCAGTCCCCGAACTCGGGCGCCGTCTCCCTGCGCACCTTCAACCGCAACTTTGAGGGACGCTCCGGCACTGCCGACGCGGGCGTTTATCTCGTCAGCCCCGAGGTCGCTGCGGCTTCCGCTCTCACAGGCGTGCTGACCGACCCGAGAACCCTCGGCGAGGCGCCGCACATCACAATGCCCGACCACTTTGAAATAAACGACAATCTCATCGACAAGCCCGCTTCTCCGGAAGAGGCCAAAAATCTTGAGATAGTCTACGGTCCGAACATAAAGCCCGTCCCCAACGGCGACGCACTACCCGAGAGCATCGAGGCCGAAGTCGTTCTCAAGGTCGGCGACAACATCACAACAGACCACATCATGCCCGCAGGCGCAAAGATTCTCCCCTACCGCTCGAACGTACCGTTCCTGTCGAACTTCTGCTTCAAGCAGTGCGACGAGAACTTTGCCGAGCACTGCAAGCAGGCAGGCAAGGGAATCATCATCGGCGGCAGCAACTACGGCCAGGGCTCTTCGAGAGAGCACGCGGCTCTTGTTCCGCTGTATCTCGGCATAAAGAGCGTTATCACAAAATCCTTTGCGCGCATACATCAGGCAAACCTCATAAACGCCGGTATCGTGCCGTTCACCTTCGCCGACCCCGCCGACTATGACCGCATCGAGAAGGGCGACAAGCTCGCGCTCGACGGCATCAGAGAGACTATTGAAAACGGCGGCGAGGCTGTTCTCAAGAATGAGACAAAGGGCGAAAGCTACAAGCTCTGCTACAGCTTCTCCGGCAGACAGAAGGACATAATTCTCGCAGGCGGTCTGCTCAACTACACAAGAGAATCACACAAATAAGAGAGGAAGATAAACATGACAGAGGCACAGGTCAAGAACGCCGTCGAAAAATTTGAGGCTCTCATCCGCGCTCAGAGCGACCGTTCGGACAAAATAAAGGCTCAGGGCGATTTCATCGACTTCAAGTCGCTCGACAAGATCATCATCGGCGTATGCGGCGGCGACGGCATAGGCCCGGTTATAACCAAGGAATCCGCAAGAGTTCTCGAATATCTGCTTGACGATAAAGTAAAGGCAGGCAAGATTGAATTCAAGGTCATCGACGGACTGACCATCGAAAACCGCGTCAAGGCAAACAAGGCTATTCCCGACGACGTGCTCGAAGAGCTCAAGAGCTGCCACGTTATCCTCAAGGGTCCGACCACTACCCCGCAGGCGGGCGATCCGTGGCCGAATATAGAGAGCGCAAACGTTGCGATGAGAAAAGCTCTCGATCTGTTTGCGAACCTCCGCCCCGTCAAGGTTCCCGAGCAGGGCATTGACTGGACTTTCTTCCGCGAGAACACCGAGGGCGCATATGCCGTCGGCTCGATGGGCGTCAATGTTACCGACGACCTCGCGCTCGACTTCGTCGTGACGACCTCCGAGGGCTGCGACAGAATCGCAAGACTCGCATATGACTACGCGCGCCGCAACAGCAAGGGCCGCGTTTCGATAATCACAAAGGCAAATGTCATCAAGACCACGGATGGCAAGTTCCTCAACCTCTGCAAGAAGGTCGGCGAGGAATATCCCGACATCGTGACCGACGAGTGGTACATCGACATCACCACGGCGAAGCTCATCGACGAGAAGCGCCGCCGCGACTTCAAAGTCTTCATTCTCCCGAACCTCTACGGCGACATAATCACCGACGAGGCTGCCGAGTTCCAGGGCGGCGTCGGCACAGCCGGCAGCGCAAACATCGGCAAGCGTTACGCGATGTTCGAGGCTATCCACGGCTCGGCTCCGAGAATGGTTCGCGAGGGCAGAGCACAGTACGCCGATCCCTGCTCGATGCTCAGAGCGAGCGTGATGCTCCTCTCCCACATCGGCGAGCAGGAAAAAGCCGATCTGCTCGAAAGAGCGCTCGACATCTGCATGTACGAGGACAAGAAGCTCAAAATCACAGGCCGCGAGGACGGCTGCACCTGCAGCGAGTTCGGTGACTATGTCATGGAGACGGTCAGAAAGATCAGCGAGTAAAAAAATATATAAAGTCAAGCCGCAGCGATTTGTTTTGCTGCGGCTGTTTTGTTTTGCCGCGATGTGGGGATACGGAGAGATAAATCGGATTTTTCACAAAAACTATTTAAGCTCCCCTGCAGGGGAGCTGGCTCGGCGTAAGCCGAGACTGAGAGGGTGTTTTGCTTCGCTCAAAGCAACAAATATATGCGGTAGGGGCGGATATTATTTGACCGCAAAATTTGTAGTGACTTATTGTCTTGTATTTTGTAGGGTGCGGCGACTCGACGCACCGACGCCGCGCGAGCGGCACAAAATCTTTGAAAAGGCTTGTTTTACCGACCGCTCGTAGGGACAGCCCTCGCGGCTGTCCGCTATCGGCACAGCCGATACAACAATTTTGATTTGTTTATAATTGGCTTACTACCTTCGCGTCCCACTATAATCAAACTTTTCACACTACCCGCGTTTCGGCATTTCTTTTCTGTCTGAGAAAAGAAACGCCTGCAAAGAAAAGGCAGACTCGAGGTTTCACCCCGAGCCCCCGCAACGCCGCGCCGCAGTACATAGTTTGCGGCTCTCAGTGGGCATCTCGGCACATTCGCCCGTAAACTCGCTTCGCTCAAACAATACGGGCTCGTGCGTCTTGCTTCGCAAGCCGTTCAGCCCTCTCAAAGAAAGCTATCAAACACTGCGGCGCGGCTATTGTAAGTCTGATTATAAGTGTTAGTCGAGTCGCCCGCTTTTGCTTTGCTATAATTCAAGTGTTCCGCAAATTCCAATTTGCAAATGACCGCTTTTTTGAAGCTATATTAAACAAATTCGCAAGCATTGCTTTTTTGCTGTTATTCTTTAATTGTATTGAACTTATATTGACGCAAGAGTATAATTAATATATATTTTCAATTAACATCAATCCTAAAAAAGGAAGGTGCGGAAAATGAAAGAAGTGAAATCCCCAAAGAAGCCTCTGATATTCTACTACGGCATTGCGCTGCTCGTCATTGTGCTGTTCAATGTGATTGTGTCTCCCCTGCTCGTCAAGGCGCGGGTGACGGAAGTCGACTACGGCACATTCATGAGCATGATTGAGCAGAAAAAAATCGGTAATGTCGAGGTCGATGACGATCAGATAATCTTCACCGACAAGGACGACGCGAAGAAAATCTATAAGACCGGCGCGATGAACGACCCGACGCTGACTCAGCGGCTCTACGACTCCGGCGCGAAGTTCTCAAAAGATATCGAGACGACGACCTCGCCGTTGGTGAGTTTCCTGCTGACTTTTGTGCTCCCGCTGATAATCTTCATCGGACTCGGCCAGTATATGGGCAAGAAGCTGATGGAACAGGCGGGCGGCAAAAACTCCATGGCGTTCGGCTTCGGCAAGAGCAACGCGAAGGTCTATGTCCCGTCGACCCAGGGCATACATTTCAGCGACGTTGCAGGTGAGGACGAGGCGAAAGAGAGCCTTTCGGAGATAGTCGACTATCTTCACAATCCAAAGAAATATTCCGACGTCGGCGCGTCGATGCCCAAGGGCGTTCTGCTCGTCGGCCCTCCCGGAACAGGTAAAACAATGCTCGCGAAGGCTGTTGCGGGCGAAGCGAATGTGCCGTTCTTCTCGATGTCCGGCTCGGAGTTTGTTGAGATGTTCGTCGGCATGGGCGCTTCAAAGGTCAGGGATCTTTTCAGCCAGGCAAAAGAGAAAGCTCCCTGCATAGTGTTCATCGATGAGATCGACGCCATCGGCAAGAAGCGCGACGGTCAGTTCAGCTCCAACGACGAGCGCGAGCAGACGCTCAACCAGCTGCTCACAGAAATGGACGGCTTCCAGGAAAATATCGGCGTTATCATATTAGCGGCGACAAACCGCCCGGAGACGCTCGATCCCGCGCTCACCCGCCCCGGCCGTTTCGACAGGCGCGTACCCGTTGAGCTGCCCGACCTTGCGGGACGCGAGGCAATACTGAAAGTCCACGCAAAGAAGATAAAGACTGCGGATGACGTCAACTTCCACACAATAGCAAGAATGGCATCCGGCGCATCGGGCGCGGAGCTTGCCAATATTATAAACGAGGCGGCTCTGCGTGCGGTCAGGAACAACCGAACCGTCGTCAACGAATCCGACCTCGAAGAGAGTATTGAGACGGTCATCGCGGGATATCAGAAAAAGAACGCGGTGCTCTCAGACAGCGAAAAGAAAGTTGTCGCTTATCACGAGATAGGTCACGCGCTCGTTGCGGCGATGCAGTCGCACTCGGCGCCCGTGCAGAAGATAACGATAATCCCCCGCACCTCCGGCGCGCTTGGCTACACGATGCAGGTCGACCAGGGCGACAAATACCTGCTGACAAAGCAAGAGCTTGAAAACAAGATTGCGACATTTACGGGCGGACGCGCCGCTGAAGAGCTCGTTTTCGGCGAGATAACGACAGGCGCATCGAACGACATCGAGCAGGCGACCAAGCTCGCCCGCGCAATGATAACCCGCTACGGCATGAGCGAAGATTTTGACATGGTGGCGCTCGAAACGGTTTCGAACCAATATCTCGGCGGCGACGCTTCGCTCGCCTGCTCTGCGGACACGCAGAACGAAATAGACCGCAAGGTTGTTGAACTCGTAAAGCGCCAGCATGAGAAGGCTTCGAAAATCCTCGCGGACAACCGCGGAAAGCTCGACGAGCTGGCAAAATATCTCTATGAAAAAGAGACCATAACCGGCGAAGAATTCATGTCCATTCTCAACAAAGGAGGCGAAGAGGAATGAAAAGGCGTTCCGGCTTCGGATGGATGGAGCTTATAATCGGCATTGCGCTCGCGGCGCTCGGAATATTCACTTTTGTCTATCCCGACAATGCGGTGACGACCCTCGTTATTATCTACGGCATAATCGCCATAATAACCGGCATTGCGGATGTTGTGCTCTATGTTCGCGTTGACAAGCATCTCGGCTTCGGTCCGACTGTGTCACTCATTTCGGGCATACTCAGCGTCATGGCGGGCGCCATGCTGCTCGTCTATCCCAACGCGGGCAAATGGGTGCTCTCGCTCCTGTTCCCGATATGGTTCATCGCACACTGTCTCTCGAGGCTCTCGCACCTGAACACGATTCGGTTCATCGCGGGCAATTTCGTCTACTGGTTCACGATGATTGTCAACATCATCGGGCTTGTGCTCGGCGTTGTGATGATATTCAGCCCGAACATCTCGGTTGCGGCGGTTGCTTACATCGTCGGCGCATACCTCGTGCTGTTCGGTATTGACTGCATCATACTTGCGTTCAGCCGCATCGGCGAGGGCAAACAATACTGATAAAACAAAAAGCAAGGTCAAGCGTAGTTTTGACCTTGCTTTTTTCTGCTTTCCAAACAGTGCCGCCGACGGCGGCATGGGGTCGTCGAGTCGCCGACCCCTACAAAGAATCTCAAATTCAACATTGAGCCATATTGATAAAAGCGCCGGAGGCGGGAAGATTCCCTGTCTCCGGCGTTTTTATTTTATTCAGTCGGTCACGGACACGATATTTATCAGCACCTCGACCATCTTCGGCAATGCATCGACAGGTATCGCCTCATAGATGCTGTGGAAATTCATGCCGCCGGTCGAGAGGTTCGGGCACGGCAGACCCTCAAACGAGAGACGTGCGCCGTCCGTTCCGCCGCGTATCGGCACTATTTCAGGCTCAACGCCCGCGTCTCGCATAGCTTTTTCGGCGCGCTCGACGATATCCATATGCTTCTCGATTATCTCTAACATATTATAATAGCTGTCTTTTATATTCAGCTCGAAAGTGCCCTCGCCATACTTTTCGTTCAAAAATCCGACGGTATCGGCAACGAACTTCTTGCGGCGCTCGAAGTTATTCTTGTCGTGGTCGCGGATTATCATATGCGCGCTCGCCTCGGTCTCGTTGCCGGCGATACGCGCCAAATGATAGAAACCCTCGCGTCCCTCAGTATGCGCCGGGGTCTCCCACGCAGGGAGCATATTGACAAACTCCGCGAGATACAGCGCGGCATTTTTCATCTTGTTCTTGGCGGTTCCGGGATGGGTGTTGACTCCGTGAACCGTGATATCAGCGGCCGCGGCGTTGAAGTTTTCGCACTCGATGCCGCCGACCTCGCCGCCGTCAACAGTATAGGCAAAATCGGCGTTGAAGCGCTCAAAGTCGAAGTGATCCGCACCGCAGCCTATCTCCTCGTCGGGAGTGAAGCAGATGCTCAGCGCACCGTGGCGGATATTTTTATTTGCGTTGATTTCGGCGCACAGGGCGACTATCTCGGCAACGCCGGCTTTGTCGTCCGCGCCGAGCAGAGTCGTGTGGTCGGTAACTATAAGCTCGCGCCCGATATATTCATCGCCGACCATTGGGGCGTTCGTGCCGTCAAATTTGATTATCTGCGGCTTGACGTTCGCGCCGCTGACATCGGGCGAAGTGTCCATATGCGAGACGAGCCCTATCTTCGGGCAATTTTCGCAGCCATCGGACGCAGGGATATGCCCATAGACATAGCCCATTTCGTCGCGCATGGCGTCGGTGACTCCCGCGCCGCGAAGCTCCTCGACGAGATAATCGGCAAGGACGAACTGGGTCGCGGTCGAGGGCACGGTATCGCTCGACTCGTCGGAAGTGGTTTCGAATGTCACATATTTCAGAAATCTTTCGGTAACGGTCATTTTTATCATCTCCGTTTTTTTGTCGGTTCAATGATAGCACAATCGGCGGAATTTGGCAACAGAGCGGTGAAATTTGGAGGAATATCGGTGTGTTTTGGGGCGTGAAATTTCAATCGTAAAGCCGATGTGATTTTGTATCGGCTGCGCCGACAGCGGACAGCCGCAAGGGCTGTCCCTACGGTATTAAAATTAAATATTCGTGAAGGTTATGTGCCGCTAATGCGGCATCGGTGCGTCGAGGTCGCCGCACCCTACAAGATGCATGTATTTTGCCGTCGAACGATATCCGCCCTACTGCATCGCATTCACATAGTCACTCCAAATACAGAAAAACTGATACCTAAAAACAGGCAAAGCGAAAACTGCCCGTGCCACTTGCGTGACACGGGCAGCGTTCAGTTACGCTTTGACTTTGGGATTACAGCTTAACCCTCAACATAAGCATACTGGAAGTACCAGTAGCCATAGGGGCTGTGCCATGTACCCTTGAGGGTCGGGCTCTGCAGCCAGAAGTCGTTGTAGTATGCAACGGGGATGCAAGCATAATCCTCGGACATGATCTTCTCAGCCTCGTGGAGAGCATCAAAGTGAGCCTTGGAATCGGCAACCTTGGACTTATCAATAGCGGCGTCGAAAGCCTTGCTGTTGTATTTGCCATCGTTGTTGCCGTTGGACGAATAGAACAGCTCGATCATATTGGAAGCGTCGTTGTAGTCCATGACCCAACCGTTACGGGCCATCTCGTAGTTACCGGCGCGGCGCTGAGGAGTGAAGGACGACCAGTCAACAACATCGATCTTCATGGTGATGCCAAGCTCCTTCTTGTAGACCTGCTGAAGATACTCAGCAACAGCCTTGTGGTAACCGATATCATTGGTCGAATAAGTGATGGTCGGGAAGCCCTTACCGTCGGGATAGCCTGCCTCTGCGAGAGCCTTCTTAGCCTCGGCGAGGTTAGCCTGATAGTCCTTGCTGACATAGGTGCTGCCGCCGTTTGCTGCGATAGCGTTGTCAAGGAACATGCCGTCGCCGCTGTCAACGATGCTGGGTCCGACATAGTTGTAAGCCGGGCTGTAGGTACCCTGCATGATGGTGTTGGCAACATACTCACGGTCAATAGCAAGGCTGAGAGCCTTACGGACATTGACATTGTTGAAGGGAGCCTTATTAAGATTCATGCTGAGGTAATAAGTGCCGAGGATCGGATCGACATAGAAGTCGCCGCCGTCGGTTGACTTCTTGAGGCTCGGGATTTCCTCGGTGGGAACATCCTTTATCATGAGAGCCTGGCCGCTGGTATAAGCGGCATAAGAAGCGGCAGAATCCTCGAGAAGGAGGAAAGTAAGCTGCTCGGTAACGATCTTGCTGTTGTCCCAGCCACCCTTATAGTTGGGGTTCTTCTTGCATATGATCTTCTCGCCGGGAGTCCACTCGGAGATCATGTAGGGGCCGTTGCAGACATAGGTCTCGGGCTTGGTTGCCCATTTGTCGCCGTTCTTTTCAACGGTAGCCTTCTGAACGGGGCTCATGGTGCCGAAAGCAACGATCTTATCGAAATAAGAGCAGGGATATGCAAGCTTGATGGTAAGGGTCTTGCCATCCTCGCTCGCCTTGACGTTGAGCTTGTCAATGTCGGGCTTTGTGGTCTTCTTGCCGTTCTTATCGGGATTGCCGATAGCATCCTGATAGCCTTCGATCATGCCGACAACAGTCTCGCCGTAGGGTGCGCCGACATCGGGATTGGCAATTCTCTTCATGGTGTACTCAAAGTCCTTGGCGTTGAGCTCGGTGCCGTCGGACCACTTCAGGCCGTCACGCATGGTGAAGGTCCAAGTAAGACCGTCAGGGCTGACGGTGTAGGACTCAGCCTGTCCGGGCTGAACCTTGTTGTCCTGGTCGATGATAAGCAGTGTCTCAAACAGAGTGATGAGCATGTTGCCGCCATCGACTGCACTGTTGAGTGCCGGATCGAGAGTTTCCGGGTTGGGACCGATCTGAACAGTGATTCCCTTCTCTGACTTCTTGCAGGAGCCCAGAACTGCGACAGCAGAAAGTGCGAGCACCAGAGCAAGGAACAGAGATACGATTCTCTTGATCTTCATTGATACATCTCCTCTACAAATTTTTGCGGCTTTGCCGCTTTATATCCATTGCGCTCTTCGGCGCAACAAACACCGTTATTTTCAGTCCGCGACCTTGTCGAGGTGGTGGCACGCGGCGAAATGACCGGGGCTGACCTCTTTGAGCTGCGGGCACTCGTTGGCGCACTGCTCGTCCGCATAGGGGCAGCGGGTGCGGAAGCGGCA
>ULXY01044123.1_pt1 | contig 24907 bp, 23 predicted proteins | sample 1961741 | NCBI WGS metagenome assembly ULXY01 (sample SAMEA4835851, study PRJEB28245) | human gut metagenome | biome: gut microbiome; material: fecal sample | place: Denmark | collected 2008
TGCACACTCCAGGGCAGCACCCTTCACGTACTCACCATTGTAGTAGAGCATCTCGTTTGCCAAGTGGCGACCGGTCAGGAACTCGCTCACTGTGAACTCAGGGATGAAGCTGTTGATAAACAGCCAGCTCTTATAGCTGCTCAGGTCGTTGAGCTTCAGCGAACCGAGACCGCCAGTGCCGTTGGTAGCACGAATCCAGCAAGGGAAACCGATTTCCTTCTCTACCTCATCGAACTTAGGATTGTCCTGAGTCACCTTGATAGTCTTAGGGATGAAATCAGTACCTTTGAGAGCCTCTGCCATAATAGCCTTGTCCTTCAATGAAAGACTCAACAATTTACACCCCATAAAAGTCGGGCAGGGGAACTTACTATGCTTCTCGAAGTATTCACCCCACTCAACAATTTCGCTCTCAGGTTGAACAAAAGCATAGTCAATATTCTTTTCCTTGACAAGCTTTTCAATCCAAGGAAAATACTCGGGAGTATTGCAACGTGGACAAACATAATACTCATCCACCAGCCCCTTCATGAAGAAGCCCATTGCCTTCTTGTCAATATCACAGCCGATGATTTTATAATCGGGATGATTTTCGCGGATAATGCCCGTGATAGAACGAGGTGTGAGACCACCGATACCTGTTACTAAAATTGTTCTCATAGTCATTAATGATTATTTTTTAATTGTTGAAAATGCTTTATGATGATATTGTAGCCTATTTCTGTAGTATAGTTGTTGAGGAAAAAATTCCATGCGTTCTTACCCATTTTCACTCTATCTGCGTTTATCATGTCATTTACAACCTTTGCAAATCCTTCCACGTCATTACTCTCACAGAAGAATCCAAAACCATTTTCTTGTGCAATTGGACCCATATCGCAGTTCCTGTCAGTAGCTACGAGTATAGGCATGGCTGCTGTCAGACAGGCCAATATACGAGAAGGGAAATTGGGAATCGTAAAACGATGGTCAAGGAAAATCAGTCCTACATCACAATTTCGTGCTATATTTTGATATTCTTTTTTGGGCAGATAATCAACAAGGGCTACATTGGCGGGATGACTCTCGTCTATATACTCTTTGATTAAATGACGATGTGCTCCATTCCCTACAATCAGGAAGAATACTCTTTTGTTCTCTTTCAGTCTGTCTATACATTTGATAAGCGAAGGTATTCCTTGCGGCTGTCCCAAATTGCCACCATAGAGGAATATGACAGCATCGTCAGCTATTCCATATTTCTTTCTGATTGTCTCAGCGTCCTTGACTCTTACTGTCGGGTCAACTGTAGGGCAATTGATACAATTCGGACAAACCTCTACTTTTTCTCGGGGAATCCAAGGATTGTTGTTCAAAACATATTTCACATTGGCAGGGCTCATACAGCCTATATAGTCGGAAACAGCGTAGAGTTTCTTTTCTTTCCGTCTGAACATCTTATAAAGCAGACCTCTCACGCCCGTCTTGGTCATCATCCCTAAATCAACCGCATTTTGTGGAAAAATGTCCTTTAGCAGCAAATATGTCGTAGCCCCCGTCCGTTGTTTTATGGAAGCGATGGTGTTCAAAAATGTGATTGGAGGTGTAGGGTACAAGATTAGGTCAAACTTTACATCTGAGAAGTGCTTTTTTATGGCTTTCAGAAAAAGTCGGTCAATCATAAGGGTTGATATTCCCTTTTCAATTTTTCCGATGTTTCCTGTTATGTTCCCCGTGGCTATTCTCAGAAGTTTCAGACCGTTGTGGTCAAATAGCCCCACAGGAGTTTTTGATCGTTTTTCTTTTGCGCAGGCCACATAGATGGCATCACCATTCCTGCGAAACACTTGCAGAAGTTCCTCATACATGCTGACATGGTCAGGCTCCGAGAATGTCAGCGACAGAAATAAAATATTCATCTTTTCAAAATTTTGAGAATTGTCTTGATAACTTTAACTCTGGCTATCGCAATTCTTTCCTTGGCTCTATACCTTCTGCCTTTATAGTCATCAAAAACAGGTACAAACAGCGACTTGCTTCTGTGCTTCTTGAAATACCGGATATATTCTTCTTCGCTCATGTCCCTGAACGGAGACAGCTCCTTTATCTTTTGACTGTCAAAACAATCTATTGCCATTTGTTCAATGGGTTGGTTGCCAGAGTCTGTCTTAAACCAGATCAATTCGCATTCTTCGTCCTTGATTCGTAAGGCGTATGTTGTTTTGGAATAATCGGGATAGCTTAATTTCCCATCAAAATAAATTCCTGATGGGAGGTAGAAATTCCCAAGACCATACACGATAGGTTTCCCTTTGTATATTTCTGCACCCTGTGGGCGATGTGAGTGACTTCCTATGACAGCCTCTGCACCAGCGTCTATGAGGTCCTTTGCCATTTTCCTATGCATAGGCATCACCATTTTCTCAAGGTCATAGTTCCAGTGCATAAAGCAATACACTTTGGTCTCGGGATTTTTTTGTATATACGTTGTTACTTCTTTCACGAAATCTTCATAATAAGCATCAGATATGCTTACTTCGTTTTCGTCGTTTTTGTTGGTATGGGTATATAGTCTCCAACAGTGACCGAAGAATGCCATCTTTACCCCATTGTCTTCTATCTCGCATGGCTTGGTTTTGCCTATTTGCTCTTTCAATCCAAACCATAATACTCCCCCCGATTCCAATTTTTCTACTGTTTGAAGGATTTTACCAGGATAGTCAAACATGTGGTTATTGGCCAATGAAGCTATCACCTTCCTCGACTTTCCAAATCCTTTCAAAACGTCCGGGGAATTATATAAAGTGAGAGGCTTTTTCCCTTCCCACTTTTCCAGGATGTTCGCTTCCAAGTTCAAGACAACTATTTCATCTTTGAATGCCTCAATCTTTGAAACGGCATCTGTAAATGCGCTAACCCTCTCATAAGGGCATGCTATATCTCCAAGAAATATCATACAATCACATTATTTAAACATATCATTGACTATATACCTTCTTTTCCCAGATGCAAGAACAGGAATCTCGTCGCAATACTCTATTCTTATCTCTGCATCATTTCCAAGCCGTTGCGTTAATATGGAAATAATTTTATCTTCTTGCATGAATGTATCTTTGTCAACATTTAGTTTTAGAACATACTCCCTCTTTTTCTTTTGAATAAATTGGAATTGTCTGACTCCCTGAAACTCCCACATACTATTAGTAATCGTATGCGGAGACATCTGATTCCCTTCTGTGTCAAAAATCATATCTACAACACGACCACCGAAATTTCCTATACCCATCATTTTCTTTCCATGATGAGTTGTTTCCACCCAAGCACCGACATCACCAGTATCGTACCTCACAAAGGGCATGGCATAATTATATAAATCAGTCACTACAATACGACCAACTTCACCAACTTCTGTAGGCTCATCTGATGTGAGTTTTAAAATTTCAAAATAATAATCAGCCCTATTGGGTATGAACACATTATTGTCAATATCATCTTGACCAAGAAATCCATTTTCCTCATTTGCATATCTGGAGACAACGTTACATCCAAAAGCCTTTTCAAGAGTCTTGCGAGTTATATCATGCAACAACTCAGATCCAGAAACTATACCATACAATTTGCAACCTTCTGCATCCTTATAACCATATTTCTGAAAATACTTACGAAAAGCATCAAGTGTAGAAGCGTAACTTAATATCATGGCACCACCATTTACAGAACACTCACGTATTTCTTTCAGTTTCTTCCGAATCCCATTATCACCGAGGTCATGGCAGTCAATTAGTCTGATATTTTGAGCGAACTGCGCAAATTTTGATTTCGTAACCTCTCCTACTATCGAACGGAAATAGATAATTCTACGGCCAATCTTAAAATCAATCAATCCATTATAATACAACACCTCGGCATTCACATGTCGTTTTTTAAAGGCATTTTGAAAACTTTGAAATGGAGTGCCCGTTGAGCCACTTGTTGACATGATTATCAAATCATCCTTGTCGTAATTTGATGATAAATGATCATTCAATTTATCCTTCAAATCCATCTTCTTTACTACTGGCCATGAAATAAGATCAAATGAATGTTGTGATTTATATGCATTTACTGTATTCTTTGTATGTAAGAGTAAATTGGCTATCGCATCTTTCTGATAAGCATCTATTTGCTCTTCGCTCCAAATACCCTTGTCGCACTTCTCAATCAGTTCATAAGCCTTTCTGACTTGACCTCCACGCAAGGCATCCATTATCCAGAATGCCTTGTTTCTGCACATTTCAAGTATTGTCATAGCATAAAGTTACTTAACAGTGATGTAATATCCTGCCCGGTCTGCACTCTTCAGAACAGGCTTGTTGCTTATAGGCTTCATTTCACTTGCACGCCAGATAGTATCCGGCTCTTCACGTTTCACACGTTCGTACTCATCCATGTCGGCTTGAGTCAAAATGTAATGATTCTCTGCCAGCTTTGGCTCTCGAATCTTAGTAAAGTCAGGAGCCTTGCCTTGGCAAATATTGATTACCATACCCATGAAATCATAACCACTCGATAGTGGCGTAAGGTCTGTGCCAATGCAGTCGCCCCCCATACGGGTAGCAATCTCCATAAAATAAATCTTTCCTTCTTTTGTGATACGGAACTCAGGGTGAATGGCACCATATTCTATCTTCATGGCAGCAAATGCCTTGTATAGACATTGCTCTACCTTTTCAACCATTTCCTGTGACAGTGGTGCAGGTTGGCGATGACCTGTTTCCACAAAATGCGGGGCACCCGTCGTATGCTTTTCAGTTATAGCAAGTAGCTTGTATCTTCCTTGATATGCAATGCTTTCACCACTATACTCAGGCCCCTCAATGAACTCCTCAAGAATCACCTTCTTTTTCTTCGACCATTCCAAAGCATAATCCAGGGCATCCTTAAGTTCATCTTGGTTCTCAATTTTACATACGCCACGGCTGGAACTCAAATCCACAGGCTTGCAGATGAGCGGATAAGAAAACTCAGCGGACGCTTCCCGTATATCTTGCATAGTCATCTTGTCCGTCACTAACATAAAGTTAGGACTATCTACCCCTCCTTCCTTCATAGCCTTCCGCATCAAATATTTGTCCGTAGAAATCTTCTCCGTCCATTCACTATTGCAGGGAATACCTCTTCTGCGAAGCAGATAATTCATGGTGTGCATCACCAATTCAGAGCAGATACTTACAATGCCACAAGGATTCAGTTTCTCGACCTCCTCCCACATCTTCTCATAATCGCACACATCTACGGCATGGAATACATCGGCGGTCTTTTCGCCTATCTCTCCACGCTGGAGTCCATATACATGGGTCTCATAACCCAACTCTTTTGCACGAACGATAACAGGATTCTGGTACTCATTTGTACCCAGAATCATAAGTCTTTTATTTTCCATTTTATTATTACTTATAATATTCATTTAGCTCATCTAAGATTCTGTTCATGTCTGTTTCATCATATCTCTGATCCACATGGAAACAGAGAATATGATCATAAACATATTTTGAATCTTCGTCTATAGTTTCTTTGTATTCTTCAGGACATCCCCATATCACAGTTGCATAGATGTCTTTTGAAGCCAGATACTGTTGAAGTTCCTTTCTCCCCTCCTTTACCAATACAGGCAAATGGAACGGACACTCTTCTGCGCCAATCTCCTTCACAGGCAGGATCAAGTTGGCTGACAACATCCTGCTGACAAGGATGCCAGAAAGCAACATCTGACAATTTGAACGTCTTATTTTTCTTACATTCTCAATATCAGTTGATGCATAAATTTCGCGAGCCACTGACGACATCAAGTAAGGCTTCTTTCTGCTATCCAGTATTCCCTCGGCTGTCCTGAAATAGCCTTGAAACTCTTGCTTAGTACCAACTTCGTTCAGCATCCAGTTGCCTTTTGCGGTTAAAGCCTTAACCTTGGCACAAGCAAGTTCTTCGTCTTCTTCTGTACAATGGATGGGAGCTGACACAAAAGCGCCATCGGGAACTGGCATCCATTTCCTGATGCTACCTACATAATAGTTGGCACCTGCCAAAGGATTCTTGCTGAACATCGTCTGTGTCTGGTCTTCTATTATGATGATACCATCGTTTCTCAATTCCTGGACGTGTGGTCTTAATTCTCCAATGGTGTCAAAACCGAAATATGAATGAACTAAAACAACACTTGGCTTTCGTATTGCTACTGCTTCTTGAAAATACTCCCAATCAATAGTCAGATCTTTTTGAATAGGGTAAGGATAAACCTCATAACCTCTGTCCAAGAAAGATACAAGTACCGACTCGCAGGTGAATGCAGGAAGCAAAGCAATCTTCGCTGTGTCTGGAAACATATCCAAAGTAATGCCTATAGCACTTCTGCATGTAGATACATACGAGAATCTTTCGTTGAGCCCTGGATTATTTAAACTTTTTTTTGGAAAATCCTCCAACATAGTAGGATCTAGCCAATAAGTACTTCCTATTTCGTTTTGAATACAGGTACATTTATACCCCCCCCATCTGTTCCTTGATTTCATTTACTAAAGCAATTTTATCAGGTTGTTGAACATCTCGAACAATATGTAATCCTCCTTCATCAGTTACTGAAGGAATACCTATATCTGCCTGATTTGCTACTTTGAAGAATGTACGCCAAAGAATCTTCACGTCATTTACAAACGAAAGTTCCTTCACGTACTTCACATCGTAAGCAAATCGATCATTCCAGCGACAAAGTGCACGACCATTGATCTGAGCCAAACCGGTAATACCTCCTCTTACACTATGGCGAAGATTCTCTTCCTTTGTGTAGTAAGGCAAGTAAAACGGATATAACGGACGAGGGCCAACCAGACTCATATCACCTTTTATCACGTTCAGAAGTTCTGGCAATTCGTCAAGACTTGAATTGCGCAAAAAGTCACCAAACTTAGTGAAGCGTTCCTCGTCAGGCAACAGATTGCCATCTGCATCCCTGCCATCGGTCATAGTGCGGAACTTAAGAATCCTGAAAGGTCTATCACCCTTCGTGATTCTCACCTGCTTGAAGAAGATTGGAGAGCCGAGTTTCACTCTTACCAGAATGCAAAGCACCAAGAAGATTGGTGAAATGCAGATAAAACCAACCAGCGTGACAGTAAAATCAATCACGCGTTTAAAGAAGTTTTTGTACATTTTACAGTATAATTTAATTGTTATTTGAATCCTTTTGATTTCCTCCATACGTATTGGTAAAGCCTCCACAGAGGCCCCCAGAACCAATCATCGTATGTAAACCTAAATAGTCGCAGATTGTGGACACTTAGTATCCAGAAGCTTTGCCATTTATTTCGATGTTGAGGCAAACGTTCGTCATAGTTACCGAAATTTCCAGCAAGCAAAATCTCGTTCAACAGAAACTTTCCGTCTTTCTCATTAGGTTCCCATGGGTATAAGTTTTCGTTATCGTTACCTTTGGTAAGCTTCGCCTGCCCTGAGTCTGTCGAAGGGTCAGATCCATCGTTCGCGAAAACATGAGCGATAACCCACATCAGAGCCGATGCAAATCTATCAAGCCCGAGATCATGGACAACCTTTGAAACCTCTTGTACTTCGACAGGCTCAGCAACCACGATGGAACCTCTTGAAACTTTGAAACTTGGTTCCTGAGCCTGTCGAAGGACTTTACCCTTTGTGCTCGCATCGCGAAGCACAAAGTAGTAGTCCATCAACTGCCTCAACCCCACACCACCTATCAACAAGTGATGATAGATATGTACCATCTGATGTACGAGATTGAAAGTTGTAGTAGGAGCAGCAATCTCACCAACCCCGTTCGGCAAAGCGATCTTATTCTCAAAACACTTCTCGCCTTCCTCTGCAAAGAACCTCTGAAGCTTCCGGTTCTTGAAAGGGTTACGCATGATGAAAGGACGATAGTGAATCTCAACCTCAGTATCTTGGAGGCAATGATAATGAATCTCCAATTCATTGATTTCATTAGTCGGATGAGTTCGCTGAACAAAATCATTCACCTTCTCAAAACCTCCATCCAGATAGATGTCAATGTCACCAGATTGTCTTAGAAGGCATAGGTTATCGTCATCGTATGAAACTCGATAAAGAGCCGAGTTCCCTTGTCCCTTCATGATGTAGGTGCGAAAGCCTGCCTTCTCCATCATCTTCTGCACCTCCACACACTGAGCATTTACCACCTCATTCCGTTGCTGAATCTTCGCAGCCATGCCAAGCCACTTCATATACAAGTCCATTGGGATGTCATACCCCAGCCTCTGAAACCGTTGCACCCCACAGAAGCAGATTCCAATCACAGCCTGCTTTTCTGCCATGGCGTATAATTCCCTCCACTCCATTTCGGTGGGAGTATGCGAAAGTCTCTCCCTACGGCCTATAGCCACCTGAATGAGTTCAAAAAACAATAATTTCATACAATCGCAATAAATATCTGCTATTGCCATATTTTTTCTAAATCTCAAAGCCCAAGTCATCAGGCAGATAACCATCTATAACTGGATGCTGCCAATATAACATTGTAGTATATTCGCCGTCACCATCTTTGCCAATTGGGACGAACTTCCTCTGACCACAAGCGACTATGTTTCGACCAGAAACCTTAGATAAGAAATTCACATTCTGTACCATATATTTTAGCACTTCACGCTCCACATACCCTTTAGCTTGATCATCATCCATAAACTCGGTCTGTTCGTACGTGTCTGCTCGAAATGAATGGATGTCTTGTATGTACCAATCGGTCAATATATCTTCTAGCATTACGAAGTTCGTGGGGTCGTAACTATCGATGCGGTAAATCTCTTGATAGGGATTATACCGGTCTTCTCCATTGTTGTTTCTATCCCCAGGGTTAAATATCAAGACATCAAACAGCCGACCGTTGCCCGTCTTATTAAACGGAAAGTTTATATCGACTATATCCAACAACTCTCCACTTTGCGGATCGACCAATGCCAACTTATACATAATGGATGTCTTCTTCTGAATAGATTCATAGTCAGACAGTTTCTTGACATCAAGATTTGTCGTAACATCAAATCTACACATGCGACCGTCAAACATTCCTGAAAAGTCGCACTTGATACCATAATCCCAAGCAGGAGTTAACTGCAGAGACTCCATATTGCGATGGAAGAAAGACAACTCAGCTTTCAACCCAACAAAGCCTCTGGGATCCAACTGATACCTGTTATTTTCCACACATTTGAGTGCTGCACTATAACCATCCCTATTGTAGATACTGAAAGCAATAGCCTTTACCTTGTTATAGATTTCTGCTTGATTGGAGTACTGTTTGCTCATGGTTTCATCTTCTCAAGTTCATCGAGGTAATAGGTAGCGGTCTCGTGATCATGAGGTCGCAACTGACGGAATCTATCCTCTAGAGCTTTGTCATACTCCTTGCTGTTATTGAACTAGTCTATTGCATCATCCAGCAGTTCACCCAAATGATCTTTGATGTATTTCTGTCGCTCGTTAAAGTCGTCAAATTCTGGTATTGTTTTCATAAGTTTAATAATGTTTATGGTTAAATAAAGAAGGCTATGAAGTTCTCATCGTTTTTACTTGCCATTCTATCATTTCTTATCATCTCCATTGCCACAAAGGAGGCTATTGGGATTCTTGATTTGAGACCAAGGGTTTTTGAGCATGGCAATGTGCTTTTGCTTTTCTTCTTCCGTGAAGCGTTCTTTTATTTTCTTTGCAGGAGAACCACCATAGATGCAGAAAGAATCTACGTCTTTAGTTACTACCGATCCAGCTGCTATGATAGCACCATCTCCGATGGTTACACCTGCCATGATAATACTGCCAGCTCCAATCCAAACATCATCACCAATATTTGTTGGCCTTGTTTCGTCACGACCTGCAAAGACTGTTGGGATTCCTGCTGTTTTATAATTGTGGTCACCTCCCAATATCATTACATCGTGGGCTAGCATTGTGAAGTTACCTATCGTAACCTTTGGGCAGATAGTGGAATGACCGCCTACATACGAGTATGCTCCAGCCCGGAAATCTTTGCTTATAGATGCGCCCTTATTAGCAAGGAAGGTCCTGTCAACATGCTTCAAGCCTAATCGCCAAATATAATATCTACGTTTATACTGTTTTAACTTATTGATTATTCGTCTTTTTACCCCCCCCGTTCTGGTAGGAACGACCTCTATCATCGACTTGTAATCAATAGGTTCCAGCTTGGTGACATTCTCCAGATAGTACTGAGCAACCTTGTTGTCGGTAAACTCCAAGGCTGTCTGTCGTGCTTTGCGAGACATCTCCTGACGCTCCTCTATGCTCATGGAATTGATCTGCCTGATGATTTCAGCCAAAGCATCTGCATCTCCTGGCTTACAGAGGAATCCATTGACACCATGCTCGATTATACCTACCATACCGCCATTATCACCAGCAATTGCAATACACCCGCGTGACATGGCTTCGAGATAGACCAATCCGAATACTTCGTGGTCACTAATCATCACAAAGCAGTCCGATTTATCATACCATTGAATGATGTCGTCACGATTGATCTGACCAAGAAACACAACCTTGTCCGAAATTCCATATTTATCGCATACATCCTGTGTAGGTTGATATGCAGCCTCTTTCTTTCCGATGAAAGTCAAAGAGAAGTCATCCTTTCCATACACCTTATGCAATGCTTCTGGAATTGCTTGTGGGTGCTTGTACATTGACATTCGACCTACGAACATGAAGTTCTTGATTGAGTCTGCCGTCCATACCTTCTCGTTATATTCACGTTCCATGAATGATGCAGCCACACCGGAATAGCACATGAACTGATGGTTTCTCAGATTGAAGTTGGATGTAATATCACTCTTAATGGCTACCGAGCGGAAACCTATAGCATCAACCGAGTTCAAAGCCTTCTCGCCATTCTCCTTGAATATACGTTTGATGGTTCCAGAGCCTTCATGCAGCACGATGGCTGTCTTTGCCATTGGGAAAGAAGGCTTGATGCGATTGATTATTCCGATGGTAGGATTACAGAAGTGACCGATAATAGCATCAGGAGTAAAGTTGATTAACTTAAACTTCTCAACCAAGGATTTTGCTTGACTGTCCAAAGTCGCTTTTGCAAAAGAACCATGGGGTATGTACTTGAAGATAGGGATGCTGTAAGCCACACAACCCTTGTAGTCATAGCTGTATTCCTTTACGGCTTCATTGACATACGTATTGTCACCACATATTCTCTTCCTCAAAGCAGGAAGCATCTTGGCGATCTTCAGGAACAGAGAAGGGAATGATGAACGATAGTGTACAATCACCACCTCATGACCTTGCTTGATCCAATCGTCAACAAAATAGTTGCACACCTTTGCGTCATAGGGTGTTGCTTCCTCATGCCACATAGGAGTTATGAATAGTATTTTTGACATAAATTTCTAATTTACTGTTATCACTTTATTCATTAAATGTCCAATGTTCCTTATCCTATGTTCGTACCGTGTCCCTTGCCATTCGCGTTTCAGGTATGGCACCTCCCTGTTGTATCGGGCAAGGAAGGCATTGCGGACTTTGTCCGAATAGGGACTTGGGGTGAATGACAGGATGTAGGTTAGATGATAGATGTCGTGCACTTCCTGTATAAGCAGGAGTGCGAAACGCTCCAATTCAGTAGTCGAGATAATGGAGTTTGCATATATGGCCAATGCCATTGATACCCGATAATAGTCTGTTGCTGGCATAACGGAACAATGGTACTGGCTGATGATGCTATCGTTCAGTTGGATAACGAGCTTGCATTTTACGGGATCTGTCACACTATCACTCATGACCACCGAATAGAGCACGCCAAAGGTGAAGGTCTCTTGTTTTATGGATTCTGACGGTAGCCTTGTGCACTTCCATCCCTCGTAGCTTACAAGATATTTGTTCAGATAAGCTGGCACTTCCGTCTCTATATCCTTAAATTCGCAAAGCAGGAGATTGGCGTATGCTGTCATCAGCCTGCACTCGGTCGGGCAGACAGAATCGTGTAGTACGAGTGTCTGCTCCAGATAGGCATCGAAGGAAGATTTGACGGCACCAACATCTGTACCATCTGGCAGTTGTGGGAGACACTTCTCGCAGATATACAACAGATAGTCACGATTAACGAAGTCTGACTGAAATCTGTCCATCGTGAAATCATTGGATAGTATAGTTAGGATTATGGCATTGACATCGTGAAGCATTTTCTGCATAGGGATTTCCTGGCTGAGATCCTCGTATTTCATGCCAAACACAAACTGTTCCAATGCTTGCTTTTCCAACACCTTGCAGAACTCCTCCGTCAATCTGGTTATCGCACCCCGATTGTCCTCAATCCATTTGTCAATATCCTTACAGCCGGAATAATTGTTGGTCATTTCGGTATGCCAATGGTAGAACATCGACATGAAGGTGAATCTGTCCCTGCATCCGGATTTGATGAGCGCATGCAACAGGCATAGCGTATTCTCCGTCCCACGGACATACCAGACAGCTGCATCCCTCAGTTGAGGATAAACAAACTGCCCTACAACCTTTGCATACACACAATAGAGGTAAGGGTGCTTGCGCAAGAAGCACAAGAAAGATGACAACGTCTCAGGGAAGTGACAACCGCATTGATGGCGACACAACCTATTCCAAGAGCCATACGAGAACTCCTCACCTTGGTACTTCTGCACGTCCTTACGCTCGCTCTCCTCAATGAACTCAGAATGACGAAGCACCAGGTCGCTGATGTATTTACTTATCCTCCCCATAGCATTCAGGTTTATGTGAGCATGTCTTACAACGTTCTTTGATGGTTTCCCGCTTTTCCGGCTCCTTGCCATCAAGTTCCTTTGCTGCCACATCGAGCGGTTTGGAGTGATTCTGCCACCAATCTTCAACGGTTTCCTTAATCTTTGCGGCAGGCGACTGTGGTATCTTATAGATACAACAGGCTCGCGATCCCATCTGAGTGAATGAGCAGCCGATAGCCCATACATCATCGTCCACAATGACAAAGCGGTCGTGGAGGAGTGATTTCTTACCTTCCAAACAATGGCACTCTACATCATCACGTCCAACGGACTTGTTGTAATGGCAGACAGAATGTACGAGATCATTGACAATGTCCTTGCTCAGGTCTGGTTCGGAGTTTAGGATTCGCACCTTGGCTCCAATCTCCTTAACGTATGGCACGTATTGTTCAAAGTCCACGGAACAGAAATAATCATCACAGATGTAGCAGACGGTCTTGGTTCGCTCAATGATGGCACGAACATACTCGCGCGCTTTCTGTACGTTAGCATCCTTGTTCTCCTTATCACCATCTAGGAACAGGAACTCTTTGGACAAAGCCATCTGGATATAGTCACGCTCGCCATCTTTCGTTACGAAGTAGTTCTGTTCGTCATTCTGCCTATCATTACCTCTGTTCGACAGTTCCGTCCGCACCTTAGGTATGACAGCATCAATGACATCCTCTCCCGTCTTTTGATCCTTATGAACAATATGCACCTCTTCTTCAACGACACCCATCTGAAGGTTCAGATGTAGGTGGGTCAGATTGGTATCTTGAATCAGAATGCCATCTTTGTCAAACACCCTGATGAAATGCCGGTCGGGTTTATGCGGTAGTGGAATCTTCACAATATTCTGCATGCCATCAAAAGTAACCAGTTTGCCTGCACGTACTGCATCCCGATTATGATTCTGTTCAATCAATTCGATGGTGAAGGGCTCACGACTTGTAGTCCTCCTGTGCACCTCAATCAAGACATTGTCAGATGCAGGTACTGAAACATCGCGGAAACATCGGAACAAGGGATGATGCCAAACGATATAGATGTTGCCAATGTGCTCTTTGTATGTCTGCAGATCCACACCAAACTCACGTACAGATAGGTCTGACAATTGGTTTAATGTAGCATTGTTCTTAACTATCTGATTCCACACCACATCCTTATCATCCACAAAAGCCTTTACCCAAGTCGGTCCTTCTCTGGTAGGCAGGACACGAGTAAGCGCACCCATACAGGTTGCCGTTTCCGGTACCAACAGACCTCTATCCTTGTTCTCTGGGATATGGAGGTATGTCTCGCCATGGAACTTCAAGTCGTTCTGGTAGCTATTGCAGGTATAGCTGTAATGATGCTGAGGATCGTGGTAGAAGGCATCTGAGAGGACAAAAGATGCCGTCTCGACAAACAGGCTATAATCGCTCGAATGCTTTTTAGAACCGACATGCGTGTCAGATGCCTTATAGTCCTGCATATCCGGCTCCATCACCTCAATGACCGACATCAAGTGCCATTGCTCACCAGTCTTGCGATGCACCATCTTCAATACCTTCAGTCGCGCTTCACCTGTAGGATGATTGAAGATGTTTGGAGCAGGCTTGGATGGTTTGTGGTTAGGGTACATTGCTTTTCGTTTTATTATATGCGTAAAGATATGTCATTACGATTCTAATTGCCACCTATTCATCAACAAAGTAATTACACACCTTTGCGTCATGTGGAGTTGCATCTTCATGCCACATTGGGGTTATGAATAGTATTAGTAAACCGCTATATGTGAAATCGAACGATTTATAGTTTTTAAGAGTCTCATTGAGTACTGCAGATTCCTTATCTTTCTCATGGAATCCGCTTTCCATCTGTGCTAATTTAGATTTACAGGTTTCATACTCGTCCATTTGTCCGAGGAGCAACTTCCTTACACCAACAGAATCCAAATCTTTCTCTGATAAGACTCGACTCAAACCGGACAGTGGTTTTGCATTCGCTTCGTGACTTTGTAACCCTGGTGCTTTATTTATGTCGTTTACATTCTTTTCTGCTTCCTGTAAACTATTTATTTCTGTGCTCATACATCAAAAGTTTGACTATCTTCATATTTAACTAAATAGGCCTTATCGCCATCGTGGTTCCAAATGGTTTCCTCTAACCCCCAGTGTAACAAGTGGGTTGTCGTATTGGAATCGTTACCCCTTTGAGAATTCGCACCCTTCTTTGTGTATAGCCAGATAAAATCTCCTGCTTTCACATCTATGCGAGGGAATATGTATAGATGTCGCCAGAGGTTACTCAGTGTACCATCTTGGTTATATGTGTTATCAAATATCAAGTACCAAGAGATTTGGCAATCTTCTTGAGCCTTAATGATAACACGTTCGTTTTCCAAATCGCCAGCATCGGCAACTTTAATTATATGTAGTTTCATTTATTTATGATAATATCAACAAGACAGTTTCTTAGAAAACACAAACGCCATAGCCCACCACATCGGTATATTTGCGATGTAATATCCGCTAAACAAGGACATTATAAATCCGTTTAGAAAAATAACAAGCCAAAAATAATCGGATACATCTAAACGAATCAACAACTTCATCCGCATATAGAACTTTCTAATAATAGCAAGGAAAATAATGCAACCTATCACGCCAGCTTCGACTAGTATGTCCGTGAAACAATTATGAGAATATTCTCCAATCTCATAAAATATGGAACCAATTCCGTGACCTAAGATAGGACTATCCTTGAATGACAAAATAGCTCTTGCCCTTATATTACTTCTACCACTATCTTCGTTGTCGCGAATCGCTCCCACTATTCTTTCGAATCCAGATGTCTCAATAGTAGAGTTTGAGGCCGTCCTCACAACAAAATACCCAATTATAGATACAAGAGACAATAGAACAATCAACCTAGCAACCGAAGAAGAGGAGCGACCATTTTTTCTTAACCAAAAAAGAAACGCAACAATTAATTGTATTAAGAACAGGACAAAACCACCACGACCTCCAGATATCAGACAAGACAAGAAATTTATAGCAACAAGTAAAGGCAAGATCTTTTTTATTATTGGGTGGTTGAAAACAGATGGCCATTTAATTTCATCTTGCATTACAAAATAATACATCATAAGGCCTGCTGCATATGCCGTCAAATACGATGTTGTTTGATAATTCAAGCCATTTTCAGAGTCAATATAACCGCCAGTTGTAGTTGTAGTAGTAAAAAAAGCTGTCATTGCTCCAATAACGGTAAATATTATACCTAAAATTGGAGCCTGTTTTTTTATTGAATTTTGTACATCTTCTTTAGAAGCAATCAAACAGGAAAAAAGCACAGAGGGCAAAGTCTGTCCATACAAGACCAAATAAAACGATACGTACTTGTCAGATGAAAATGTATATAAATGCTGTGTTGTACTATAAAGGAAAAATAGCAACAATACTAGCCCTCCCCCCCTTATAACATTTTTATATCCGGCAGATGACCTTAAGAAATTATATATCAATAGCAGTGCAGTTGTTATACCTACTGAAACTACAAACTGTTTATAACTCAATAAAAAGGGGAAAAAGGTCAGGATAACTGCAGTTATTATCAGAGCAAAAATCTGAAAATATGAAATATATGTTAGTAAGAACTTGTTCATCTTCTTAAAAACTTTTTGATATACATTCGAACAGGTTTAAGGATCGTTTGTTTTTCGTATTCGTTAAAACTAAACAAAACACAACCAGTTATATATATAGTCGCATATGCAACAATATTCAAAATGAAACATAATAGACTCGACGACGGAAACTGAAGCATGAGAAAATAATAGCCGGTAGAAAAGACTACGGGCCATACAGATAGCTTTAGCGTTTCTTTCCAAAATTCTTTCATGTTGAGTTTAACCACCTTATAATAGTAAATATTTAGGATTAAGAGATTACCGAAGAATAAGCCAAAAGCAATACACATAGAGACGCCTATACCTCCGTAATACTTAGAAATTGGTATTGATATTAATATGGCCAAAACTGAAGATAGCAGTATTGATAGGGCTCTAAACTTAACTCTATTTTGAGCCTGCAAAACAGTATAACCAGTTTGTTGCATAGTCGTAAAAAGTTGAGGAACCATAAATGCAGTTGACATATAATAAGCCAATTCATATTCACTTCCAGCCCAATATATGATGAATTTCTTTCCAAATACAATAAATCCAAAAAGTATTAATCCTATAGGATAAAATTGTATTCTAGATATTTTAATGAAAAAATCAGAAATCACATTAACCGGTTCTTTATTTGTGACAAGCTTTACAGTTTTGGGAAGCAATAAGCTTGAAATGGCATAAGAGAAACTTGTATAAAATGACTGCATTTGTATGGCAACAGCATAAACCGCAATTTCTACCGTTGATCTAAAGATACCCAATATAAATTGGCCAGAACCCCAATATAACCGGTCTACTATAGCACTTAAGAATATCCAAAACGAATAGACTGAGACTTCCTTCAAAAATCCCCATTGAAATCTGCCAACGCGCAATCGTATGTGTAATTTTTTAAAACAGTATATTGCGTTAATAGATAGCGAAGCTATATTGAATAAAGTAATTACAAAAACCATTCCAATCGCACGATATCCTAAGATGAGCATAAAAATCATTGCTAAAGGATTTAGTATTACTCGTGCCAGTGTTATTATTTTTTGAAAAACGAAATCTTCATATGCAGTAATTATACCACCCCACAAACTCATAGGAAATGTAAAAGCCAGGTTCGCAATGAGCATAACCACCATAACCTTGACCTTGCTAATATCGTCTGAAGTCATAGAGTTGCCGAAAAGTCCCTCTATATTACAATAGAGTATCATGCCTGCAAAAATAACAATGAGCGAGATAATGCAGTAAAGCGAAAAGAACATGCCAAACATCTTGTATTGTTCTTCAATTTTTCCTTCGGCTCTATATTTTGCAGTATATCGAATTATTGCATTATTAAAACCCAAGTCTAAAACCGTAAGGTAGGCAACGATTGAAGAGGCAAGTGAATATAAACCATATTCATTTTGCCCCATCATTCTTAACATAAACGGGGTGTACAGTAGACCTACGATATTATTAACGGCAATAATAACATAAGACAAAATTGCACCTGCCTTTATTTGATTGATTTTCATATTATTTTAGTTATTACACCAACTCAACCGTTTCTTCTTCTCGTTTTATTAATACTGGTTTACATTTTAAGCGTAAAAAGACAGAAGGAACCTGCCCCAAATAAGCACCCCAAGCTGAAAATGTACTATCGGATCCAATTAAAAATTTACATTTGCTAATGGCTACAATATCAGCAATAGAATTTCCGAAAAAAACTCGCCTTACTGAAGATATCTCCAACAACTCTTTTAGTTCTTCGTCCCTTCCATCAGAGAATAATAGAACAGTGGTATTTGGAGTATTTTCAAGATAAGATAAAATCTTTTCTTTATACCATGATAAAGGCACCCTTCTCTCAGGCACATAATCACCTAAACGCACATGAGCTGCAATACAGTTCGTGAAGTTGAAGTCCTCTACTAAAAGTAGATTCTTTTTTTCAATGTGATCATATAAATATTTTGAAACAATATCATGACAAGGAATAATAGGAGCAAAATATTCCCCAAGTTGGCTTACTTCTATAATTATATTATCATTTGGTTCAAAATCATCATATTCCGAGACATGCTTCAATGTATTCAATAAATAAAACTTCTTAATCCCAGAGATCTCATTATGCGAATCGATTAAACCTAAATAATGACGTTTGTCTTTCTCTCTGCGAAGGTAAGGGCCTAATGAAAGATTGAACCAAGTCGGTTTTATAATCGGGAGATTATACTTATTGGCAATTGCAATTGCACGAGCGTAAACATACAAGCAATTTGCCAACCCATAGCCACCAATTCTAAAAAAAGAACTAGTTTTAACTGCTGGTAATTTTGGATAAACGTATGCCATATTATTTAAAGTTGTTTTAAATTAGAAATTTGTCTATATGCTGTAAAGCGGAACAGCTCTTATTGAAATTTACAAATCCCGTTATATATCAGTTCAACACTAACCACACATGCCTAGAAATAATAACCTTGTTATCTTAAATTTAGACATTACAAAATAGATTACGCAACTTACCAATAGCAATGTTATACTTAAAACAATTAAAGCCATATAATAATTCATATTTAGGGGCAAGTTTATTCCCGTATTTATTATAAATAGGTGTATTGCATATATTCCTAAAGTAATTCTACCTAACTTTGAAAGGATGGAACTATTGAAATAACCTGAAAGCAATTGCCCGATGAACAAAAATGTAAAGCACCCCGTAAGGCTTACAAACATTCTGTATGGGTTGGATGAAAGCAAGGAATTTATCATCTGATTTGATAACACATTAGCATTTGGATTTAGTACCCAAAAATAAGTTGATAGAAAATATGCTGCAAATAATACGGTAACATAATACCATCTCCATTTGGATGAGGATAGATCAACTCTTTTGCAATAAAATCCTATTGTAAAAAATATATATAATCTATAAATGCGAAAAGTATCTGCTATACCCGGTAGTAAAAGGGATATTATTACTAAAACAGCAAAACCTGCCACTATGCCATATATAAGATTTTTTCTTAACTTCGTAGACAAATATATAGCAGAGGCAAATGCAATGTATATAAAAAACAAATCCCATAAAAACCACAGATTAGCACCTGGGTTCAGAATCAAACTAGCAAGGGTTTGTTTTTCTGTACCCCAAAGTACCCCCCCAAACCCCATATTGTATATGGAATTAAAAGTTGCGAAGCTCTTTTCTTTGCGATACTTTTAAGTTCTGAAGTATTATTTACTGCCGTCTTCATAGTTAAACCACTTAAAAGCACAAAAAATTGCATATGAAAAGCGTAAATATATTTAAAAATTGGATTGCAAAGATAACCATCAGGAGCGAGCCATGTCTGCACCACATGTCCGACAACTACTAATATTATTGCAAAACCTTTAAGGGCATCTATATATTCTATACGTCCTTTTTTGGATGGTGTGAATAAATTATTGTTCATTTTATTATCGTTCATATATTTAATAAAATTATAATAAGGATTTGAGAATATCTTCATTGCCCAGCGGGGCATACACGCCATTCTTACACTCGAAAATCACACTTCCTTCTTCAAGAGATTCGAGGGCGTGCCACTGTCCGACTGGGACGCTCATAGCGACTTGTGCTGTATATGGAGCAAGCACGTAAGATGCGACCTTGCTACCATTGTCATCGTAATAGTGCTGTACAACCTTACCACGAAGGCAGACAATCGTTTCTGTAGAATTACGATGGCGATGGATAGGGAGAACTGTTCCTGGTTCTACCGCATTGAGGATACGTTGGGAGCTATCCTCTGGAGTTGTACGCAAGTCGTATGCTTGACGGAGTCTTGGATTCGCTTTCGCTTGGGCAGAAAGGTCATCCAGAAGTTTTTGATCTATTATCATTGTGGTATATTTTTATTCTTTTGATTTGAAGCGTGCGAGAGAGTTGAACTCTAACACGTATGTGTCCACCTGTGCGCACGCTAACCTTAGATTAAATCTAGCAGAAATCCATTATAAATCAAACAAAAAGTGATTAAAAGGTCTCATTATGAGGCGCACTCTCGTGCTTGAATCTATGATAAATCTTGCGTAAATCTTTGATTAAATACCTTCTTTCCTCCAAACCATCTTGTTTACTACACCTACATAGCTCTGAATGATCTTTACGACCTTATCAGAAACCTTGTCGGTATAGTTAGGTACAGGGATGCCGTGGTTGCCATCGGCAGTCATGCTGACTGCAAGGTCAACGGATTGCAGGAGACCTTTCTCGTCAATGCCTGAGAGGATAAAGCAAGCTTTATCTAATGCCTCTGGGCGTTCGGTGCTTGTACGGATGCAGACGGCTGAGATTGGTTTGCCGATGCTGGCATAGAAGCTGGATTCTTCAGGGAGGGTTCCGCTATCGGATACCACACAGAAGGCATTCATTTGCAGACAATTGTAGTCATGGAATCCAAGTGGCTGCTGAACCTGTACGCGCTCGTCCAACTTGAAGCCGGATGCCTGAAGGCGGTTGCGACTTCTTGGGTGGCAGCTGTAGAGGATTGGCATGTCGTACTTCTCTGCCATCTTGTTGATAGCATTGAAGAGGGAGAGGAAGTTCTTCTCTGTGTCGATATTTTCCTCTCGGTGAGCTGACAGCAAAATATACTTGCCCTTTTCAAGTCCGAGACGCTGGTGAACGTCTGAGGCTTCAATCTCCTTGAGGTTCTCATGGAGCACTTCTGCCATAGGTGAGCCGGTGACGTAAGTGCGTTCCTTTGGGAGTCCGCAATCAGCAAGGTAGCGACGAGCGTGCTCGGAGTATGCCATGTTGACATCGGAGATGATATCTACGATTCGGCGGTTGGTCTCCTCAGGGAGACATTCGTCCTTGCAACGGTTGCCGGCTTCCATGTGGAAGATAGGGATGTGAAGGCGCTTTGCACCAATGACAGAGAGGCAGCTGTTGGTGTCGCCAAGGACGAGAACTGCATCTGGCTTGGTCTGAGCGAAGAGTTTATAAGCGCAATTGATGATGTTACCGCAAGTGGCACCAAGGTCATCACCTACAGCATCCATATATACCTCAGGTTCTGCGAGTTTTAGGTCGCGGAAGAATATGCCATTGAGGTTGTAGTCGTAGTTCTGGCCGGTGTGGGCGAGAATAACATCAAAATACTGACGGCACTTGTTGATAACAGCGGCGAGACGGATAATCTCAGGGCGTGTACCAACAACGATAATGAGCTTTAATTTGCCATTATCCTTAAACTTTATATCTGAATAATCAAATTTGGGTTGCTTTTCCATACGCTGATTTTTTCGAACACAGATTGAACAGATTTTACAGATTACATTCACGCTTGATAGGGAGTGCTTTTACGTTTTCTTAAATCTGTTTTATTCGTGTTCGTTTTTTTGATTACTAATTATTTTACTTTACGCTCTATCTCGAGACCATCATAATGGCCGAAATTAAAAAGGAGACCTACTTTATAACCTGTGGCACACAGATAATTATATACCTGACTACGGTGTGCATCGTCCAACTGAGCCACAGCCTTGAGTTCTACAATAATGTTGTCGTAACAAACAAAATCTGCACGATAGGTCTGTTTCAACTCTATTCCATCATAATAGATTTTAAGTTCCTTCTCTCTTTCAAATGGGATCTGTTGCCTCTTGAACTCTATTTCAAGAGCCTCTTGATAAACAGCTTCTAAAAATCCATGTTTGAGGGTATTGTACACCTTCATGGCCGCACCATTTATTCTGTATGTCTCCTCCTTAAAATAGAACATCTGTCAGATCTGTGTTATCTGTGTTCGTTACTTTTCAACCTTATCAAAGTAGGTATCTGGCTTATTGGGGTCAAAGATTTCGTTGCAATACATAACTGTAACTAAATCTTCTGTGTCGGAGAGGTTGATGATATTGTGGGTGTAGCCAGGGAGCATGATGACACTTTGGATTTTGTCGCCACTCACTTCATAGCTTAACACTTCTTCGGTGCCTTCCTTGCGAAGCTGGATAAGTCCGTGACCTGCTACAACTATAAACTGTTCCCACTTAGTGTTATGCCAATGCTCACCCTTGGTGATGCCCGGCTTAGAGATATTGATACTTACCTGACCACAGTTGAGGGTGTGAACCAATTCTGTGAACGAGCCACGCGCATCTACATTCATCTTCAAGTCGAAGATAGCCTTGTCCTTGGGCAGATAGCTAAGGAATGTGCTATAAAGACGCTTGGCAAATGAGTCGGCAGGGATTTCGGGTATCATCAATGTCTTGGGCATATCGGCAAACTTGTGGAGCAAGTCTACGATTTCACCAAGAGTTGCCTTGTGAGTGATAGGGCAATAGCAGTACTTGCCTTCTGTTGAAGGAAGTACTTTAAGTCCTTCAAACTCACAATGATGCTCCTCACCTTTTAATGCATGTATCATCTCGTCAACAAGGTCGTCGATGTATAGCAGTTCAAGTTCAACACTCGGGTCGTTAACGGTGATGGGGAGGTCATTGGCGATGTTGTTGCAGAAGGTGGCTACGGCTGAGTTATAGTTGGGACGACACCATTTGCCATAAAGATTGGGAAAACGGTATACCAATACCTTGGCTTCTGTTTCCTTACCATATTCAAGGAACAAATCCTCGCCAGCCTTCTTACTACGACCATACTCGCTGTTACCAAAACGACCAGTCAAGGATGCTTGCTGTGAGCTTGAGAGCATCACAGGACAGTTGTTCTTATGCGACTTTAATGTGTCGAGCAATGTAGAGGCAAAACCGAAGTTGCCCTTCATAAACTCGTCGTTATCCTTGGGGCGGTTTACGCCAGCAAGGTTGAACACAAAGTCACATTCCTTACACCATTGGTCAAGTTGCTCGAGAGTTGAGTCAAGGTCGTACTCGAAGACCTCATCTATCTGCAAATCGCCATAGCAACGGGCCTTTCCGTCTTTGATATTGTTAAGTTGGGCGCAAAGATTCTTACCTACAAAGCCTTTGGCTCCAGTAACTAAAATTCTCATACTATTTTATTTGAACACGAATCAGACTTTAACACGAAATTCGAACACAGATTACACAGATTTTATTTGAACACGAATTACACTAATAACGTGAATATTATCTGTTTAATCTGTGCTATCTGTGTTCGCACTTAATACTACTTATTTATTCGTGTTCGTTTACTGCACGAAGTTGCCTTCGCCACTCAACTCCTTCTTAATGTACTCCAGCGCACCAATCTTCGCCTTCGTTTCCTCAAGGTTCAAACGATAGGTATTGTCTGAGTTAAACTCTTCGATTTCAGCACGCTTGGTATCTCCTTCCTTAAAGAACTTGTCGTAGTTCAAACCACGGTTGTCAGCAGGCACGCGGTAGAAGTTTCCCATATCCTCTGCCTTGGCACACTCTTCCTTGGTGAGCAATGTCTCGTACATTTTCTCACCATGACGGATGCCTATAACCTTGATTTCTTCTTTCTTGCCACCGAAGAGCTCGCATACAGCCTCTGCCTGAGTTTGGATAGTACAAGCAGGAGCCTTCTGAACGAGGATATCACCATTCTGGCCATGCTCGAAAGCAAAGAGAACGAGATCTACGGCCTCCTCCAATGACATGATAAAACGTGTCATCTTAGGTTCTGTCAATGTAATGGGGTTACCATTGCGAATTTGGTCTATCCACAAAGGTATTACAGAACCACGTGAGCACATCACGTTGCCGTAGCGTGTGCAGCAAATCTTTGTCTTGCCTGAGTAGCGGCTCTTTGCCACAGCGATTTTCTCCTCAATAGCCTTGGTGATACCCATCGCGTTGATAGGGTAAGCAGCCTTGTCGGTAGAAAGGCAGATAACAGCACCTACACCAGCCTCAATAGCAGCTGTAAGTACATTGTCAGTACCAATAACATTGGTCTTAACTGCTTCCATCGGGAAGAACTCACATGAAGGCACCTGCTTCAAAGCGGCTGCATGGAATATATAATCAACACCCGGCATAGCGTTGCGGCATGATTGTAAATCACGAACGTCTCCGATGAAAAACTTAATCTTATTTGCCACATCAGGGTACTTTGCTTGATATTCATGGCGCATGTCATCCTGTTTCTTCTCATCACGTGAAAAGATACGAATCTCTCCGATGTCGGTACGAAGGAAACGATTCAACACTGCGTTACCGAAGGAACCTGTTCCACCGGTAATCATAAGGGTTTTACCTGCAAAAATACTCATAGTCTTATTTTGTTTTTCTGTTATTTTTTGTTTGTTCCATAATACCCAGCATACCACTCAGCAAATCTTCTCAAGCCTTCCCTCAAGCTGGTATTGGGCTTGAAGCCGAAATCCTGTTCCAGGGGCTTCGTGTCGGCGTAGGTTACGGGCACGTCGCCGGGCTGCATGGGCACGAGTTCCTTGTGGGCCTCGAAGTCGTAGTCCTGGGGAAGCACGCCGGCACGGACCAGCTCTTCCTGAAGGATGGTCACGAAGTCGAG
>ULXY01050493.1_pt1 | contig 24768 bp, 24 predicted proteins | sample 1961741 | NCBI WGS metagenome assembly ULXY01 (sample SAMEA4835851, study PRJEB28245) | human gut metagenome | biome: gut microbiome; material: fecal sample | place: Denmark | collected 2008
TACCAGCCGCAATCAATGCAGTAATACTCGCATCCTGCCTCTGCGGCGGCTCTGATAAGCGGCATTTCCTTTTCTTCTGTAGGATCGCCCCAAAGACAGTTCATGTAGTCATTGAAAATAACTGCCAGCTTTTCGTTATCGGCATTCTTTCTGCGTATCGCACGGCGGTATCTTGTAAGCTCGCCCATACCCTCGTCAAAGTCACAACATACGCCGACTGCGACAGGAACGGACGTAAAGCTCTCCCCGGGAGCAAGGTTCTTGAACCAGTGAGATTGCTGTTCATTAGGTCCGCTGAGCGCAAGGTAAAAATGTCCTCTCTGGTCGCTTATCTCCCAGTGCCACGAGCCGTTATGCTCTATCTGCCAGAAAAGCCCGTTTCCTGTTTCAATGTTCTGAATATATCCCATAGGTAGATATTCGTTTGTTGACCAGTTACCTACATTCGTTACATTTATCGCCTTGCCGCAGTGTTCCCAGCCGTCTTTCTGCGACTGCGGCATACCGAGCTGTTCAAAGGTGTAGTCCTGCCACAGCATTTCCTTCTGCCACGAATTATGCGGTATCTTTATAATAAACTTATCGTCACGAGGAAGAATGCCCTCTTTTTCAAAACCGAGATAGTTGAACGATGAAACATAGGTCAACGTGTATGTTTCGGTCGCAGATGTATTCCTGACTTCCGTATAGGTGCGCACTATGCTTATGCCGTCATAGAAACGGAACGTGCTGATAACCTCTATGCCTGTCGGCTCGTCATACTGCGTTATTTTTATAAGCCTGCCGATATTGTCACGGGTATCGGAAAAATCCTTGTACTTAAGTCTGTAGCCCGGTGCCGTTACTATGTACTTCGTGCCGTGACGTTCACACGGACGGTCAAGTCCCGCTATTTCGACCTGTGCTATGTCAAAACAGCCGAGATGATCCTTTTCGAACATCTCGTCCCATATATCGTTTTCGTTGAACGGGAGCGCCGAAAAGTGCATCAGCTTTATCTGTCCGTTATCCTCAATATCAAATACAATGTTGATTTTATTCTCGTGTATGTTTATCCTTTTCATTCTTCCTCCTTGCGACTGTTGAACACTTCATATACTTTCGGGAATTTATCCTTCACTCTAACCGGCTTGAAATCGCTGTTCACAAAGAAATGACGGGTTCTGCCTGTTGCCTTGACATCGCCGTTTTCCTTGCCTTTTACCACATAATCAATTGTCATTTTAAAGCCGTTGAACTCTGTGATTTTAAGATCTATAAGCACCGTTTCGTCAAAACGCACGGCATTTTTGTAAGTACATTCGGCAGACAGCACAGGTATCATAACTCCGTCCTTTTCCATTTCGGAATATGGATAGCCTGCTTTGTCAAGATAATGTATTCTCGTTTCTTCGAACCACCTTATATAATTCGAATGGTGTATTATGCCCATTCTGTCGGTTTCGTAATAATGAGCGGTACGCTCATACGGCTCTATAGGCGGTAGATCTTTTCTCATAGCTTTGCTCCTTTTATATCATTGAATAACAGCTTTGCGACAGAACTGCCTGCAAGCCTTGCGCCGACTTCGGCTTCATCAAACCACTGCGCCGCAATCAGCTCATCCGAAAGCGAGAAATCACCCTCGGGAAGTTCAGCCAGAAACCCCGTCATCAGCATCTGCTTTTTCTGATAAGCGTATGTTGCAACAAGGCGTACCTTGACCGGCTTTAGTCCGAGTTCTTCTGTGACCTCACGCACTGCCGCCTGTTCGGCTGTTTCGTTTGTCATTATGTAGCCGGACACGCAGACGAATCTGTCCTCGCTTATACTGCCGTCACCGCTGTGCTGACGGATAAGGGCGTATTTATCTCCTCGTCTTGCAAGGACTATCACGCAATTATAGAACATATCAAACCACGGACGGTCGCAATGCCCGCAGTACGGCACAAGACCGTCATCGCCGGTCTTACGTCCCACCAGTCTGCTTGCACAATCGGGACAGAATGTAAATCTCATATCATTCTCCGTTTTACAAAAAAGCCGCACGGCACAGCCTATGCGCCAAGCGGCTTTTATATATTCTGTTTTTATCAGGAATTTGCCTTTATATAGTTCCAGCTGTCACGGCACATCTGCTCAAGACCTCTCTTTGCTGTCCAGCCGAGCTTTTTCTTGGCAAGCGAGGGATTTGAGTAGCAAGCGGCTGCGTCACCCGGACGTCTGCCTGTTATAACATAAGGTACCTTGACCTTGTTTACCTTTTCGAAAGCGTTGATAATATCAAGCACAGAGTATCCCTTACCTGTACCGAGGTTGTATGCGGGACAGCCTGTATGCGCTCTTGCCGCCTTTATTGCGGCAACATGACCGAGTGCAAGGTCAACAACGTGAATGTAATCTCTTACGCAAGTGCCGTCGGGAGTGGGATAGTCGTTGCCAAATACGCTGAGCGTTGCCATTTTTCCTGAGGCTGTGCGGAGGATAAGGGGCATAAGGTTATTCGGTATACCGTTGGGGTCTTCACCGAGCTTACCGCTCTCGTGCGCACCGATAGGGTTGAAGTAACGTAAAAGGATAATGCTCCACTGATCATCGGATGCGTACAGTTCTCTGCACATATTCTCAATCATCAGCTTTGTAGAACCGTAGGGATTGATAGCACTCAAAGGGAAATCCTCTGTTACCGGCACTTTATCGGGTATGCCGTAAACCGTTGCACTCGAGCTGAATACAAGCTTCTTACAGCCGTATTTCTGCATTGTTTCGATAAGTGCAAGAGTTGAGTTGATGTTGTTCTCATAATACATTATAGGCTTTACACAGCTTTCGCCTACTGCCTTGTAGCCGGCAAAATGTATTACTTCTGTGATGAAGTTCTCTCTGAAAATCCTGTCAAGAGCTTCTCTGTCACAGCAGTCATTCTCGTAGAATCTGAAATCTCTGCCTGTGATTTCCTTGATTGCCTCGATAGCCTTCGGCTTTGAGTTGTAGAAGTTGTCTATTACAATAATATCCTCGCCTGCGTTAAGAAGCTCCACGCAGGTGTGAGAGCCGATATATCCTGCTCCGCCTGTTACCAATACTGCCATAATAATGTTCCTTTCCACAGCATAGAAACGCTGTATCCAAAACGGTTTTCCGTAAAAATATAACCGTTGCACTAACTTATATTATATATCCGCAAGGGCGGATTGTCAATATTTTTTACTTTGATTGACAAAGAGGCAATTATGTGATAAAATCACATCAGTAGAAGTTTTTTTACATTAATTTGCTTTAATTATTAAGGAGGATTCAAAATGATCAATTTACTTACATCTGCAAGCCGATATGTTGATGATTTTGGCGATTACAACTACAAATCAACCACAGACAAATTGCTCTCCAGCTTATTTGACGGATTTATTTTTTATCTGGCAGTTGTTGTTTTTATAATAACAGTGCTTATTATAACTGCCAAATACAGAAAAAATCCCACGCTCGGCAAGAGAAAATCGCTTACTGCAATAACTGTATTGCTTACTGTATTCGATTCACTTCTTCTGCTGTTCAAGATTGACTTTTTCAGGCTTCTTTGCAACCCTTACGACTATTTCACAAGCTACAATTTCACTTCCTTTGTACCGGGAACAAGCGAATATGCAATATATGTGTCGTACTATATCGTTATAATCGCAACGGTCATTGCGGGAATTATAATGTGCATTGTAGGATATACAACGCTCTCTGACAAGGAGCTTAAAAAGAAAGCCTTTGATAAGGCGGCCGCATTACAGCAGCAGTACAGAGCAGGCTTTGCAGTTCCGCCCCAGCAGATACAGCAGCCTCAGTGCAACACGTGGAAATGTAACGTTTGCGGTACAATAAACAAGGATATAGGCGGATCATTCTGTTCACAATGCGGTGCGCCTAAAAACAATACGCCTTCTTCGGAAAACACTCAGAGCGATACGGACAATCAGTAAGGAGGACGCTGTATGATAAATATAGGTATCGCAATCGCTTTACTCATTTTATGCAGTTCTTACAAGAGTTGTCCTATCGTTTCAAAACTCACCGGTATCAAGGTACTGACAATTATTCTGACAGTACTCACATCTATAAATATACTTGTGCTTTTATCCGGTATATTGCCTATGTATTATTTCACCGAAAGTGATGGTTATTATCCGATAGTTTCGGAACTGATTTCAGGCATATTGGTTGCAATTACGATATATTGCGGAGGAATTATTACATTAGGCATAATTGCCTGTATCAAAGGCTATAAATGTTTCGGCAACAGAGAATTGAGTGTCGTAGCATACAACGAAAAGCTCAGAGCAGGTGCCGCCAGAGCACAGCAGATATACCGTACACAATCAAATGTAAACGTACAGCAGAGCTTCACAACCGAAAACACCGCTTGGCAGTGCAAAAGCTGCGGAAAGTTCAACGAATCGGATAACAAATTCTGCATTTACTGCGGAAATGCCAATATCAAATAATTCTCGAAAGGAAATATAATATAATGTTTATTTTAGGATTTAGTATTCCGGTGCTTGTACTGTATTTCAAATACAAAAAAGTACAGACTTCGGGAAAAAGAACAGCTATAATAATTTTGAATATACTGCTTTCAGTATTCTCATTCTTTAGTCTTATCGATCTGCTCATAACGATTATCGGAGGAAGTTTGTTAAATTCTGACTATATCCGACAAATATACGAATCGTCACGAGGCTCAAGCTATAATTATTCCTATGTAAATCCGAGTGACGTTATAACAACAACATCATCAATCTTAGCTACAGTTATGTGGGCATTAATGATTATTAACTTTTTTATCTTGGTATTCGGTGTTATTGTAAATATCCTCGGATATACGGCAATTGCCAACAAAACATGGACTGCAAATGCCATTGCCGATGCACAAAATAAACGAATGAACGCCATGAACTATACATATTACAATCAGTCTGCTCCTCAGAATTCTTACGGTCAGGCTCAGAATCCTTACGGTCAGGCTCAAAATCCTTACGGTCAGGCTCAAAATCCTTACGGTCAGGCGCAAAATCCTTACGGTCAGGCTCAAAATCCTTACGGTCAGGCACAGAATCCTTACGGTCAGGCTCCCCAGAATCCTTATGGTCAGACGTTTGCTCAAAATAACAATCAGCCTGTACAACAATCTGACGGCAGTTGGCTCTGTGTATGCGGAAAGAGAAATGCCTCAGGGCAAAAATACTGTTCATTCTGCGGTGCGGCAAATCCGGACAGTACTAATCAAGTCTGATTACAAACGCAAAATTCATAATCATATTATAAAAACCGGGTATTTTGCCCGGTTTTTATTTTCCGCCAAATAAAGCTGAAATATGTGCCACATTTTTACTTGTTCTTTATTTACATTTTTGTAATAATAAATGTTGTAATCGTGCATAAAAACAAGACGTTGAAAATTCGTTTTTTATGCAGGTGTACAAAATATCAGCAAAATGCAAAATTAGCATCAATTCAGACGTCACATTTTCGGACTTTCTGCGTTATATATATAGGTCGTTTTTTAGCAGTGCTTATTAATATACAGGTTATCCGGCATAAATCAAAAGCAAATTCCCATCAAAACTACCCTCAATGCCACACCCTGTTATCTGCCAACATCCACATACACGGCCGCTGTAAAAGAGCCATACAGAGAATACCTATTCTGTATGGCTCATTTTTTATCTGTTTTTCTGAAATAATCGCAACACCATCAGATATGCAATCTTTTGATTATCTTATAAACGACCGAGTTTTCAAGCACGAGCGGTGATTTATGCGCAAAGAACACAATTCCGTTTGCGGGCGACTTGATTTCTTCCTTGACCGTGCCTTCAAACGGATCGAGTATCTCTGCCATTACATCTCCCTGCTCCACCTCGTCGCCGGGCTGTTTTATCCTGCGGTATATTCCGCCGCTTTTAGCGTGTACCGACATCAGATGCTCTTCTTCAAGCGTAGTTGCCATATAGCCGCCGTGGCTCTGATACTTTATGACGCCCATTCTCGACAAAAAACGAAGTACAGCGCTTACCGCTATATTTGCCGATTCCTCGTCAATATGCTCTGTTTCGTTTGTATATACGGAAAATGCGCTCGTATCACAGTTCTGCCAGTTGAAGTTCAGCGTTGCCGTGTCAAACGGCTTGGGCTTTCTGAGAAGTATATACGGAAGACCGAACAAATTTGCAAGTCCTATGTTTTTATGCTCGGTATCCATCATTCTTACATGAGGTATAAAGTCACCGGAAATATAGAATGAAGTAAACTGAATGCCGTACTGATATTCCTTTATAAAATCGAATATGCCTGCGGCTATTCTCTGTGTGGTCTTTCCGTGTGCGTCACCGGGGAACATTCTGTTGAGATCGGTATTATCTACTGACCAGAAACGGCGCTGGATATTCATCGAAAACGGATTCAGCGAAGGGATGACCATTATCTGTTTACCGTAAACCAAATCGCCCTTTTTTTCAATATTTGAAAGGGCTCTTATGATCTGTGAGCATACATATAACTGCTGAACCTCGTTGCCACGCATTGCACCGACTATACAACAGGTTTTTTCACCCTTACCGAATCTGTATCCGTTTATCTGAAAATCATCACGGTAAGGCGATTTCAATGTAACTATGTTTTCTTTATTCATTTCAGCACCCTCCGAGTATTCTTGCAAGCAACGAGCCTTCATATACAACGGGGTACTCACGCAACGTAAATACAATACCGCTGCAAGGTGCGAATATTTCCTGTTCGACAGCACCCGAAAGCGGATCGAGTATATCGCCTATATGATCTCCCTTGGATATTCCTGCCCAGTGCTTTATTGCGGGCATAAAAATACCGGATGTATCCGAATATATGAACGATACGTTTCCGTCTGTAGAAACAATAGGATGAGAAACCTTCTTCGTTTCGCCTGTCCATATTCCCATCTCAGCCATCAGGTTGAATATTCCGTCAAGGAGCTGATCGCCGTAAGACTTGGTTATACGCATTCCAACACCCATTTCAGCAACAAGTGTCGGTATTCCCTCTTTGTTAAGGCTGTGCGAGAGAGTAGCCTCCATAACAGTGACGCTGGAGTGTACCCATATAAAGTCAACATTCAGCATTTTGGCATAGGGCAACAGCTTCGGCGCAGTTTCTTCCGAAATACGCACCTGCGGAATTTCACGCAGGAATATATTGCTTGCGTGAATGTCAATACATATATCCGCACCCTTTATATCGTTCATGATAGCGGCGGCAATATGCTCAGCCACCGCACCGGTTTCCGAGCCCGGAAATATCATATTCATATCAAGGTCAAATATCGGCATCTCACGCTTTATCGAATCCATTCCGAGCGGATTCATAGACGGATATATATCAACTATACCGCTGAGCAAATGCCTGTTTTCGCTGAGCTTTCTTATCAGCTCATAGCAAACGTACTGCCCCTCCAGCTCATCGCCGTGAATACCTGTAACTATACATATACGCTTTTCGTTGCCTGTAAGGTTGTACGGCTCAAAATGGTTCTTTTTTATCATCATCCGCTCATTCACAGGGAGTGAAACGGATACAACGTCCTGTAACAAATAGACACCTCCGAAATCTGTCGTTGGTATAAGTATATTCCCTTTTAAATTCATTGTCAAGGTCGGAAACAACAAGGCAGATAATTTATTTTACGGCAGAATATCCGTGTTGCTTTTATCGCTGTATAAAGCGAAACAGCACGATTTGCGATTAATTCTCCGGGCAAAAAGCAAAAGGCACAAAACATTTCTGCTTTGCACCTTTGCAAATTCTTAATAAATCTCCAAGCCTCTGCGGTATCAGCTGTCAAACTGTGAATTGTAAAGCTCGGCATAGAAACCGTTCTTTGCAATAAGTTCCTCGTGGTTACCCTGCTCGATAATATCTCCGTCCTTAAGAACGAGTATAAGGTCGGCATCTTTTATCGTAGACAGGCGATGTGCTATTACAAAACTTGTTCTGCCCTTCATAAGATTATCCATAGCCTTTTGTATCTGTATCTCGGTACGGGTATCGACCGAGCTTGTAGCCTCGTCAAGAATCAGTATCTTGTTATTTGCAAGAATCGCTCTTGCTATTGTCAGAAGCTGTTTCTGACCCTGCGATACGTTGGACGCTTCCTCGTTTAACTCCATATCATAACCACCGGGAAGCGTCCTTATGAAATGGTCAACGTGAGCCGCTTTTGCGGCGGCAATAACTTCATCATCTGTCGCATCAAGCTTTCCGTATCGGATATTCTCCATAATACTGCCCTTGAACAGCCATGTATCCTGAAGCACCATTCCGAAAAGCTCTCTAAGCTCGCTCCTGTCGAAGTCTGCTATATCATAACCGTCAATGAGTATCCTTCCGCCGTTAAGCTCATAGAAACGCATAAGCAGTTTGACAATGGTTGTTTTTCCTGCTCCGGTAGGTCCGACAATAGCTATCTTCTGTCCCTGTCTGACCCTTGCACTGAAATCATTGATTATTATCTTTTCGGGGGTGTAGCCGAAACGAACGTGTTCAAACGTTACATCACCGGTAATATCAAGCGTTGTAACATTTCTGGTATTACCTGAGGTATCGGTAAGCATGGCGTGTTCCTTTGCACATTGCTCTTCTTCGTCCTCTGCCAGGAATTCAAATACTCTCTCGGCGGCTGCGGCGGTCGACTGAAGCATACTTGATACCTGTGCCAGCTGTGTTATAGGCTGTGTGAAGCTCTTGACGTACTGGATAAACGATAATATGTCGCCGACCATTATAGTTCCGTTTGCCGCCAGTAAACCTCCGACAACAGCAACGGCAACGTATCCCAGATTTCCCACAAAGGTCATAACAGGCATCATAACACCGGAGAAAAACTGGGACTTCCACGCAGACTTATATAAAATATCATTTGCCTCGTTAAAATCTTCGATAACACGTTCCTCACGGTTGAACGCCTTGACAATATTGTGACCGCTGTAGATTTCCTCGACCTGTCCGTTTATGTGACCGAGATACTCCTGCTGTGACTTGAAATACTTCTGAGAAATCTTTACAACGAAAAGCACAAGCACCATCGAAACAGGAAGAATAAGAACGGCGATAAGCGTCATAAGCGGGCTTATCGACAGCATCATTACCATTACACCTATGATAGTGGTAATTGAGGTGACAAGCTGTGTAATGCTCTGATTCAGATTCTGTGCCAAAGTATCCACATCATTTGTTACTCTTGACAGTGCCTCGCCGTGCGTGCTTTTGTCAAAATAGTTCATCGGCATACGGTTTATCTTTGCGATAAGTTCCTTACGGAGTCTGTAGCTGACCTTCTGTGAAACGCCCGTCATCAGCCAGCCCTGTATAAACGAACAGATACTGCTGATAAGATAAAACCCAATAAGCAAAAGAAGTATAGCGCCGAGCGCATCAAAGTTAACGTCGCCTGTACCGTTTACCTTTGCAATAATGCCGTTGAAAATCTCCGTTGTGGCATTACCCATCAGCTTAGGACCGATAATATTGAATACGGTTGATGTAATTGCGAATATCACAACGAAAACAAGCGAAATCTTATATTCGCTCATATACCTTGCCAGTTTTCCGATACTGCCCTTGAAATCCTTTGCCTTTTCTACAGGAGCACCGGGTCCTCCTCTGTGAGAATTACGCATTTACAGCACCCCCTTTTGCGTTATCTATCGCCGCAAGGTCTTTTTGCGACAATTGCGAGTGTGCTATCTGCCTGTATACCTCACAGTTTTCCATAAGCTCGCTGTGAGTTCCGATTCCTGCTATTCTGCCCTCGTCAAGCACAACTATTTTGTCGGCATTCAATATCGTGCTGATACGCTGTGCAACGATTATTATCGTGCAATCGTGAATATTATCGGCGAGTGCTTTTCTCAGCTTCACATCTGTCTTGAAATCAAGTGCGGAGAAGCTGTCGTCAAACAGATATATCTTAGGCTTTTTGGCAATTGCACGGGCAATAGACAAACGCTGTTTCTGTCCGCCCGAAACATTAGTACCGCCCTGAGAAACAGGCTCGTTGTATTTTTGCGGCTTGCTGTCGATAAATTCTGACGATTGCGAAATCTCTGCGGCAAGCCTGATAGTTTCATCATCGGCATTTTCCGCACCGAATCTTATATTGCTGTCTATCGTGCCCGAGAACAGTACGCCTTTCTGCGACACAAGGCCTGTAACGTCATGGAGAGAATGCTGTGTTACATCTCTGATGTCGGTTCCGTCTATAGTAATACTGCCTTCGGTAACGTCAAAGAATCTCGGTATGAGATTTATGAGCGTTGATTTGCCGCTGCCCGTACTGCCGATAACAGCGGTCGTTTCACCCGCATTTGCGGTAAAGCATATATCGGTCAGAACATCTTCCTTTGCATCGGGATAGCGGAACGAAACGTGATTGAAAGTAACATCGCCCCTGAGCGACGCTTTATCAAATGATGCCGCATCCGGCTTATCAGTGATGCTCTTTTCGGCTGAAATGACTTCGTTTATTCTCTCTGCAGAAACTGCCGCTCTCGGAAGCATTATTGAAATCATTGTCAGCATAAGGAATGACATTACAATCTGCATCGTATATGTGATAAACGCCATCATATCTCCGACCTGCAAAGAGCCGTCCGAAATCTGTCCTGCACCTACCCATATAATAAGAACGGTGACAAGGTTCATTATCATCATCATAAGAGGCATCATAAACGTCATTGTGCGGTTTGTGAAGAGCATTGCGGATGTAAGATCCTTATTTGCTTTATCGAAACGATCTTCTTCATATTTTTCACGGCTGAAGGCACGGATAACAGGCAGACCGGTAAGTATCTCCCTTGCAACAAGGTTCAGCTTATCAACCAGTTTCTGCATCAGCTTGAATTTAGGCATCGCAATCTTCATCAGAATAAGCACCACCGCAAGAATAACAATTACGGCAAGGGCGATAATCCACGCCATACCCGTACCGGTAGTCAGTACCATAAATACACCGCCAATGCCAAGAATAGGCGCATATATAACCATTCTGAGCAGCATTACGATAACCATCTGTATCTGCTGTATATCGTTCGTGCTTCTCGTGATAAGGCTGGCAGTGGAAAATCTGTCAATCTCGGCACTTGAAAAGCTGACAACATTTCTGAACACTCCGGCTCTTAGATCTCTGCCGACCTTCGCCGCTGTTGTCGCCGCAAAGAAACCTACCGTCACGGATACCGCCATCATAAGAAGTGCGATAAGCAGCATTTTTCCGCCGGCTGACAGCAGATAGTTCTGCTGTAACACGTTCATATCAACGCCCAGCGATAAATATTCGTCTTTTACAAAGCGTACTGCGGACTGCTCTGTTATAGTTCCCGGCATTTCCGATATTTTGTCAGACAATGCCGACAAATCGGTATCTCCCATGCCGCCTTTTTCCGCAAGTGCCGTAATAATCGTCAGTGCATTTGCTTTTCCGGAAGAAATACCGAGCATTTCTCCTGCCTGTTCAAAAGAAGTAAAAGGCAGTTTAATCCCCTGCTTTTCGGTCATAGAGGACAAATCTTCAAAGGAAAGCTCTTTCGTCATCTCAGCCGCCGTCATAGGTATATCGACAGTATTAATGAGCTGTTGTTTTTCATCTTCCGTAAGCTCGTTCAGAAAATAAACGTCATTATCGGCAGACCAGGGAAAGCGGTCTTTCTGAGAATCGGTCGCTTCGCCTTTTTTCACAAGAGTATAGCTTTTTGCAAGTATGCTTTTCTGCTCGTCATTCATAAACGCTTCAAGCGCATTAAAGCTGTCAACGCTCAGCGCATCTGCCGCCGCATTTTCTATACCGCCGTTCTGTATACCTATATCCACGATATCCGATGTGTATTGCGGTAGGGTAAGGTCGCCCCAGGCCTGAATTATAAGCAGTACAATTATCAACAAAACCTGCGGTATGCTGTTTTTGAGATACCCGAATATTTTAAACAAATACTATGCTCCCTTTCTCTTACTTCAGCTCAGCCGACTTTTCGTAAGCGTCCGCAAAACGCAGAACAAGCTCAATCAGCTTATCCGTATCCTCTTCACCGAGTATTTTAGCTATATTTTCAAGTCTTACAAAAATCTCGTCATATTTTGCTTTTGCCGTTGCTTTGCCGTTTTCAGTGAGCCTGATATATGTTACTCTTCTGTCATCCTTAAGTACGACCCTCTCAACATAGCCCTTGTCCTCCAGCTTATTGATAGTCTGTGAAAGATTCGGTCTGGTAAAATTAAGATAGCTGTTAAGCTCGCTCAGTCCAAACAGCTCGGTATCGGGTTTTTCCGCAACAATCTGCGCCATTGCCCAGAAAACGCCTGTTTCGCTGGCGTTAAGTCCTTCTATTATTCTGTACTGTCTTGGTTGTGCGGAAAATTTACCAAGTGCTATTATAAGTCTCATTATTCTGTTGTCCATAATTCTTCTCCTTTGTATTTCTCACAGTTATTCCCATACTACCTGCGAAAATCAATCATTCCTCAATCAAGTAAACCACTTGCTTACCCGATGATAATATGGTATACTTCTTATGTTAACAGATTATAAATTTAATTAACTTCTTTGAACGGAGCAGAAATGAAAATAATTGATACCGAAACAGCAATTATAGGCGGAGGCGCATCGGGGCTTGCCGCCGCCATCGCCGCTTCTCGTTACGGGTGCGGCAATGTGACCGTATTTGAAAAAATGCAGAGGGTAGGCAAAAAAATACTTTCAACCGGTAACGGCAGATGCAACCTCACCAACCGCAATATATCTCCTGCGGATTATACCGGTGATACGGAGCTTCTATCATACATCAGCCCCGATATTGACAATGCGGAGGATTTCTTTTCTTCGCTCGGGCTTATCTGCCGTGCGGATGATAACGGCAGAGTATATCCCTACAGCAATGCCGCAACCTCTGTGCTTGACGCTCTCAGATTTGCCGCTGATTCTTCCGGCATCAGAACAGTATGCGACTTTACGGTATCTGAAATAACAAAAACCAAACACGGTTTTATCATAACAGACGGCGAAACACAGGTAAAAGCAAAGCGTGTAATCATTGCCGCAGGAGGAAAAGCGGCTCCGTCGCTCGGCTCAAGCGGAGAAGGCTATGAACTTTGCAGAAGCTTAGGTCACTCGGTGACAAGGCTCTTTCCTGCCCTTGCGCCTGTAAGAACGGATATTGAACTTGTAAAATCGCTTAAGGGACTTCGTGTGACTGCTGACGCTACGCTTATCTCGGGCGGAAGGGTGATAGACAGGCAATCCGGAGAGGTTCAGTTTACAGACGGTGCATTGTCGGGAATCTGTATTTTCAATCTGTCGGCAAAAGCGGCAGAATATATAAACAACGGTGAAATTTCACTCGATACCGCCCCAACGCTTTGCAAAGACGAGTTATACGGGCTTATAAAAAGCACAGCCGCAATAAGAGCGTCACTGCCGTGCGAAGAGCTTCTCACGGGAATATACCACAAACGTGTAGGACAGGCAATGCTGAAAAAAGCAGGTATTCCTTTTTCTGTAACCTGCGGTGAAATATCGGATAAGGACATTTCAGTGTTATGTAATCTTGCAAAGGACAGCCGCTACCCCATAAGAAACTTATCGGACTGGAGCCTTGCACAGATAACCTGCGGCGGTATACCTGCAAGCGAGGTTTCCGACAAGCTGGAATCCCTCAAGGCAAGCGGCTTGTATCTGTGCGGTGAAATACTCAATATCCAGGGCAGATGCGGCGGATATAATCTTGACTGGGCGTGGAAAAGCGGATATACCGCAGGTATGAACGCAAGTCTTTCTTTATCGGAGTAGAAAATGATAAAATACAGCAATATCAAAATGCCGCCGGAGCATACAATAAACGACATAACGGCATTTATCGGCAAAAAACTCAGAACATCACAACCTGACCCGTCACGGCTGAAAATTATAAAAAAATCCGTTGACGCACGGCACAAGGACGATATACACTTTGTTTATACCGTTGCGTTTACCTGCGAAAACGAAAACGCAGTATTAAAGAAGAACTCGGGCAACAAGAACATTTCGTCATATAAAGAAATACCGTATTCCTTGCCTCAAAGAGCAAAGCTGTCAAAGCGTCCCGTGATAGTCGGTTTCGGTCCTGCGGGTATGTTTGCGGCGCTCTATCTTGCACAGTGCGGTGTGCGTCCGATAGTTCTTGAACGTGGCCTTGATGTTGACAGCCGTAAAGAGAAAGTCAGAACGTTCTGGGAAAAAGGAATACTTGATACAGAATGCAACGTTCAGTTCGGTGAGGGCGGAGCAGGCACTTTTTCAGACGGAAAGCTGAACACGGGTGTCAACAATCCGCTTTCAAAAACGGTATTTGAAGAATTTGTCCGTCACGGCGCACCCGAAGAAATTATGTATGAGGCAAAGCCGCACATTGGCACAGACAAATTATCCGAAACCGTCAAGAACATAAGAAACGATATTATATCGCTTGGCGGAGAGGTAATATTCGGAGCAAAATTCTGCGGCTATGATACCGAAAACGGCAGAATTAAAGCCATAAGCTATATAAAAAACGGCACCGAATCCACCATTGAAACCGACAATGTAATCCTTGCCATAGGTCACAGTGCGAGAGATGTGTTCTATATGCTGAAAAACCGCAACGTTACTATGCAGCCCAAAAACTTCTCCGTAGGAGTAAGAATCGAGCATAAACAATCCGACCTTGACCGCAGTATGTACGGGGAAATGAGCGGTCACCCGTCACTTCCCGCCGCCGATTATAAGCTGTCGGTTCACGACAAAAACGGCAGAGGCGTTTATACATTCTGTATGTGTCCGGGCGGAGTGGTCACTGCATCTTCCTCTGAAGAAAACACGGTAGTCACAAACGGTATGAGTTATTACGCAAGAAACGGAGAAAATGCAAACAGTGCCGTCCTTGTCGGAATAACTCCGGATGATTTTGAAAATGATGATATTACGGCAGGAATAGAATTTCAGCGCAAGATAGAAAAAGTCGCCTTTAAAGCGGCAGGGGCAAATTACAGCGCACCTGTATGCCTTGTAAGCGACTTTCTCAGTAAACGCACCTCCGAAAAATTCGGCAACGTAACTCCTTCCTATCCTATAGGCACAACATTTGTGCCGCCCGATGAATACCTGCCCGATTTCGTATGTGATGCTTTAAGATACGCTTTGCCGCAGTTTGCCGAGAAAATCAGCTGTTTCGGCTCTCCTGATGCGGTTATGACAGGCCCTGAAACAAGAAGCTCATCGCCTGTGAGAATAGTAAGAGATGAAACACTTTCATCGGTCAGCGTGAAAGGCTTGTATCCTTGCGGCGAAGGTGCAGGCTATGCCGGCGGCATTGTGACAGCGGCAATGGACGGACTTAAATGTGCAATGGCGGCAGTTGGCAGGAACAGCAGAAGCACCTAACTGCACAGGCTTTCCATTTCCTTTTTGAGCCTTTTTATAATACGCTTTTCAAGACGTGATATATAACTCTGGGAGATCCCGATCATATCGGCGACCTCCTTTTGTGTTTTTTCGGGGCGGTTATTAAGCCCGAAACGAAGTTCCATTATCAGCTTTTCCCTTTCGTCCAGCTTTTCCACCGCCTCAAGAAGCATTCTTTTCTCTGCCTCAGATTCTATATCCACGCTGACAGTATCATCATCCGTTCCGAGTATATCAGATAGGAGCAATTCGTTTCCGTCCCAGTCAACATTAAGAGGTTCATCTATTGAAACCTCCATTTTCTGCGGATTCGTTTTCCTCAGATACATAAGTATTTCGTTTTCTATGCACCTTGAGGCATAAGTAGCGAGCTTTATGTTTTTCTCCACGCTGAATGTGTTCACCGCCTTGATAAGCCCTATAGTACCTATGGAAATAAGATCCTCGATTCCTATACCGGTACTTTCAAATTTCTTTGCGATATAAACTACCAGCCTCAGATTGTGCACAATCAACGTTTCCCTTGCGTTTTCAAAGTCCGTGTTCAGCTTTGCAAGCGTTTTTGCTTCCTCTTCCTTTGTAAGCGGAGGAGGTAAGGTTTCCGCACCGTTTATATAATCGCACTCGCATTTTCCGTTTGCCGAATTACGCAGTTTTGAAATAAGATTGCTGACAATTTCAATTATCTTGAGCATTTTACACCTCACACAAGTATTTTCGGATTGAATATCGCTTCATATTCCTGTCTTCCGCCTATCACTATACCGATAAGCACATTGACGGGATATTTTTCTTCATTCGTTTCATCGTCAATAACAACGCTCTCCGCTTTGAACATACAGATAAGTCCACCCTTCCCCACTGTGGAAAACGGCATAATCCTGACACCCTTTATCATCTGCGTGCCTATATCCGAAATATCGCTGTTATTTTCTATCATATCAATCGCAGGGGGTGAAACATCGGCGCACATATCACGTCTGCACACTATCACAGGCAATCCGCTGAAACAATCAACCATTCCGTTTCCGCTGTCTGCAAGTGCCGACAGCCTGCATTCCCTGCCGTTATTTTTTATGATAACAGTATACTTGCCATCGGTTTTTCCGTTTTTATCGAGTATATATCTTATTATTCTGACAACTCCGTAAGCCGCACAGGTAGACAGAATTATCGTCATCGTATCAATGCCAAAATATACAGTGCCGTTTATAAACAGCATCTTCATAGGAGCGGCAAACAGCCACACACAAAGCATCAGCCCCGAAAAGACAAAGCTGACAAGCATCAAAAACAGCACGCTCACCGCATATGCACGAAATCCCGTATAACCGAATGCGACAAAAGCAATCAAAGCACAAAGAAATATCTTAAGTAAAGTAAGAGTCAAAACCATTTCCTGCGGAATGAAAATACTCAGTGATGCCACCGCACCTATGCCTGCCGCAGACAGCTTTCTGTACCATACTGTTTTTCTGTGAGTAAATACAGATACGGCGAGAATCTGAAAATATGTAACATAAAGATTTATCAGAATCAGCACATCAAGATAAATAACCATTTTTATGCCCCTCGTTTATTATAGGACAAACAGAAGTAAAAAAGTGTCGGTTTGTGATACGGACATAAAAAAACAGCCTGAGTTTCCTCAGACTGTTCTGTAATTTATATCACGTTTTTTCTTAGCAGCAGCATTTCGGCATTTTCAAGCGAAATCGGATCGTTTTCATCACCTGAAATAATCCTTGCTATTTCTCTCTTTCTGCCTTCAAAATCCAGCTTTGTAATGCCCGTATAGGTGCGTTTTTCATCGCTGGTCTTTTTTATAAGAAGCTGTGTATCCGCCATTGCCGCAATCTGTGCAAGATGCGTTACACAAAGTATCTGCCTGTTTTCCGCCGCCTCGTGCAGTTTTAATCCGACCTTGGCGGCGGCTCTGCCGCTTATACCCGTATCAATTTCATCAAAAATCATGGTATGCAGTTTGTCGGTTTCGGCAAGCACGTTCTTGACGGCAAGCATTATTCTTGACAGCTCACCGCCCGAAGCAATCTTGCTCATAGGCTTCAAATCTTCGCCCTTATTGACGGATATAAGCATTTCCACCTTATCCATTCCGCTGAGTGTGACTTTATCCTGCGATATATCGAACACAAGTCTTATATCCGGCATATCAAGAAACGTAAGCTCCGCAGAAATCTGCTTTGCAAGATCATCCGCCGCTTTTTTTCTTCTGCTTGTAAGTTCTGTGGCAAGACGCTTTACTTTTTCGCCTGCTTCTTTTTTCTTTTCTGTAAGTTCTTCTATTATATCGTCGCCATTATCTATTTCGTAAAGTTCGTTGCGCCATTTTTCCGAATTTTCAAGTATCTGCGCAAGGTCCGTGCCGTATTTTCTTTGCAGACGCAATATAACGCTGAGCCTTTCTTCAAGAACACCGAGCATTCCTGCGGTATCCTCGTCTTCATCGGGTATTCTCTGCACTATTTCTTCTCTTATATCCTCAAGTTCTACCAGCATATCCGATATACGCTCTGCCAGTTTATCAAGCTCCGGGATAGTTTCGCTGAGAGATGAAACGCTGTTTTTGCAATGCTCGAGCATAGAATATGCTCCGTCAGTATCATCATCTCCCGATATTGCCGTCTGTGCATTATACAGATTCTCGCTTATGTATTCGGCATTGCGAAGTTCCTCAATCTTTTGCTTTACGGTTTCTTCTTCATCTGCGGAAAAATTATACCTGTCAAGCTCCTCAAGACGTTCTCTCAGAAGCTCCGCCTTTTCAAGCGATTCGGTTTTCTTACGGCTGACTTCTTTAATTTTCCTTGATAAAGCCGAAAACTCCTTGAAAGCAGTCGCATATTCCGACAGCAATCCGCTGTTTTTGCCGTAGCTGTCGAGTATCTCACGCTGATTATCCCCGTCCATAAGCAGACGGTTATCGTGCTGTCCGTGAATATCAATAAGTTCAGACGCTATATCACGAAGTATCGCCACTGTTGTTGCTCTGCCGTTTATTCTTGCTGTGCTTTTACCGTCCGCATGAATATCACGCTGCAGTAAAAGCTCGTCATCTACAGCAAAGCCGTTATCGCCGAGTTTAGTTCTGACGCTTTCGGGCAAATCGTCAAAAAGGCCGGTCACAACAGCCTTTTCTGTGCCTGCTCTTACGATATCCTTGCTTACTCTTCCTCCGAGTATCGCATTTATGCCGCCGATAAGTATACTCTTACCTGCACCCGTTTCACCCGTAAACACATTCAGCTTATCGTCAAAGGCTATCGACGCCTTTTCAATCACAGCAAGATTTTCAATAGATAATTCTCTGAGCAAAACGCCGACCTCCTTATCTTAAAGCAGTTCCTTCAGGTGACGTGTCAGCATTCTTGCATCACCCTCCGTTCTTGTCAGTACAAATATCGTATCATCGCCTGCGATAGTTCCGACAACATAGGAAAGATTCATCATATCAAGACCTGCACAAGCAGCATTCGCAAGACCGCTGTGGCATTTTATTGAAACTATATTCATTGCGTAATCTATATTGACAACCGCTTCCGAAATAATATTATGAAACTTGACCGTGTGTACCTTTTCCGCTTTTGCATAACAGTTGACGCCGTTTGAAGAAACCGTTTTTTCAATATTGAGTTCGTTTATATCACGGGAAACGGTCGCCTGAGTCACATCATAGCCCTTTTGCTTCAACAGATTAAGCAACATTTCCTGCGTTTCCACTTCGTTTGAAGATATGATTCTGAGAATTTCTGCCTGTCTTTTCTTTTTCACAATATCACCCCTTGTAAGATTTTATTTGAGCGGCCTCATCAGCTTGTTGTGTACCGCTTTATAGAAACTGCTGCCGTTTATATCAATAATAGAAAGCTGCTGCTCCGAGCGTCTTATCTTTATTATTTCGCCCTCTTTGAAATCCATATCGTCATTACCGTCAATACTGAGCGAAACACCGCTGTCTTCATATGCTGAAAAACGCACCGTTATTTCCGAATCGGCTGAAAATATCATAGGTCTGCCGAAAAGCGAATGAGCGCACAACGGAGTAAATTCAATGCACTGTGCATCAGGGGATATAATAGGCCCTCCTGCAGATAAAGAATATGCCGTAGAGCCTGCCGGCGTACTGAAGATAATTCCGTCGGCTCTGATTTTTGTCACCTCGTATTCTTCTACCGAAACAATAAATTCCGGCAGCTTTGAATAACGGCATTTGCTGAACACGACATCGTTTATGGCACTGTAATTGCCTTTGCCCTCATATTCAATATCGAGCATCATTCTTCTGCTCACTGTATATTCGCCTGTTCTAAGACGTTCCAGCGTATCAAGCTCGCCGCTCTCTATAGAAGTCATGAAGCCCAGCCTGCCCGTATTTATTCCAAGCAGGAGTTTATTGCAGGCGGCGGCTTTCTGTCCCCACTTGAGAATAGTTCCGTCACCGCCTATAGTCATAAACATATCGCAGTCGGTTATAAGGCTGTCTGTTTCAGCGTATACGGCGTTATCCACCTTTATGATATTTTCGTACTGCTTTTCTATCATGGGCAGAAAGCCTATTTCATTCAGCTTAGCGCACGCATCTGCCGCCGCTTTTCTGCTCCGTTCTTTAGCGAGATTGGCACATATCATTACCTTCATGATATTTCACCTGCCTTTGTAAGTTATATGTTATAAACGTCTGAGATATATAAGATACTCGGTATTGCCGTCACCGCCGGTTATGGGCGAGGATATGACCTCTCCCCGTTCAAACCCAAGAGTTGAGGCAAACTCCGATATATCATCGCATACTTTTTTATGTACTTTGGAATCTCTTACTATTCCGTGTTTGCTGAGATGGCTTTTTCCTGCTTCAAACTGCGGCTTGATAAGCGCTACGCACTCTCCGCCGTCTTTAAGCAGTGCATAAGCCGACGGAAGAACGAGCTTCAGCGATATAAACGAAACGTCGATACCGATAAAATCCACTTCCGGTAAAGTGCCTACGCAGTTTCTTATATCGGTCTTTTCCATAGAAACTACTCTGGGATCGTTTCTCAGCTTTTCATCAAGCTGATCTGTTCCGACATCGACAGAATAGACTTTTACCGCACCGTTTTGAAGCATACAATCGGTAAACCCGCCTGTTGACGCTCCTATATCTATACACACCGAACCGTCAAGATGAAGTCTGTAGTGGGATAATGCCTTTTCAAGCTTCAATCCGCCTCTGCCGACATATTTCGGCATCTCTCCGATTATTCTGATATTATCGTTCTCATCAACTGCAAACGATGCTTTTGTGCATATTCTGCCGTTGACCTCAACGCTTCCCTGCTTTATGAGCGATGCGGCAAGGCTGCGGCTTTTTACTGTGTTGTTTTCGGAAAGATAAACATCCAGTCGTTTCTGCATCTTATTCTCCTGTAATTTTTCTCATTCCGTCTGCGTCGAGCATTGCGTTATGCAGCTGTGTCGCAACATCGGAATGACGGACAAATCCGTCAACCGCCGTTATGGTAAACCTGCCTTTAAATCCGGCAAGAGCCAGAGCGGTACACAGCTTCTGAGCAATTCCACCCTCTCTTTCGCCTTCCTCAAAGGCATATATTTCATCATAAGCAAGACAAATATTAATTATTTCATCGGCGATAGGGAAAATTTTTATTGCCTGTAAAATATCAGCACCGTGAATGGTATAAGCGTAGGCGGATATTCTGCCGTATGTGAAAATCAGCTTTCTGCTTTTATTTGAAACATGCCTGAAGTCGCTGTACGCCTTCGTGCCTGAACGGTATAACTCGCACCCTCTTGGGTACCTTACGGCAACTACGCCTTTATCCTTGTAAAGAGCCTGCTCAAGACACTGTAAAAGCTCCGCCGTATCAGACGGTGAATACACGGTAACGCCGGGTACGGTCGTGAGCATCGCAACATCAAACAAGCCGTGATGCGTTTCACCGTCCTCACCGACAAATCCTGCTCTGTCTATTCCAAGCACAATATGGCGTTTCTCTATTGCACAATCGTGTATAAGCTGGTCATACGACCGCTGAAGAAATGAAGAATACACCGCAAACACGGGCAGCTTACCCTGACTTGCAAGTCCTGCCGAAAAAGTCACTGCGTGCTGCTCCGCAATACCGACATCAAAGAAACGCTCCGGGAAAGCCTTGTAAAAATGCTGAAGCCCTGTTCCGTATTTCATAGCGGCTGTAACGGCATATATGCGGTTGTCATTATCGGCAAATGAGAGCAGAGCTTTTCCGAAAGCATCTGTAAAGCACTCACCTTTGCAATTGTTATCATCATCTTTTTTAGGCGGCAAACCGTGATATTCTCCCGAATTATCCTCTGCGGGAGCATAGCCTTTACCTTTTTTTGTATAAATATGAACAAGGCACGGACGCTGCATCATTTTTGCAACCATAAGTGCCTCTGTCAGCTCATCAAGATTATGCCCGTCTATCGGTCCCAAATATTTAAAGCCTAAATCTTCAAACAGGTTTGAATGATAAATCGCATATTTCAGCAGCTGCTTAGTGCCTTTTACCGCTTTTCCTATGCCTTTTCCTATTATCGGCGTTTTATCAAGAACATTCTTTACGGAATTCTTTGTGCTGTAATATTTTCTTGTAGAACGTATCTGTGCCAGATACAAAGCGAGCGCACCGGTATTTTTGGAGATCGACATCTCGTTATCATTCAACACCACTATCAGATTACAACGGCTTTTTCCGGCATTGTTAAGGCCTTCGTAAGCCTCTCCGCCGGTTAATGCGCCGTCACCTATAACGGCAACAACGCTGTGATCGTCGCCGTCTGACCTCATAGCCTCGGCAATACCGAGTGCCGCAGAAATAGAAATACTGCTGTGACCGCCGATAAAAGCGTCATGCTCGGATTCTTCCGCCTTCGGAAATCCGGAAATACCGCCCTCACAGCGCAGAGTATTCATTTTTCCCGCTCTGCCCGTAATTATCTTATGTGTATAGGACTGATGTCCTACATCAAAAACAAATTTATCCTTCGGAGAGTCAAACACGGTGTGCATTGCCACCGTAAGTTCAACTGTACCGAGGTTTGACGCAAGATGACCGCCGTTTACCGTTACCGTTTTCACAAGTAACTGTCTTATCTCCGAACACAGCTTTTTTCTTTGTTCGGGAGTAAGCGATTTCAAATACTCGGCGGACATATCGTTTTTCAGTATCAAATTGTATCTCCCGATATTATTCTATCAGCCGACCACCTGTATCGGTACAGCCATAGCTATAAGTATTCCGAGCAATGCGCCGCAGAGCACCTCAAGCGGCGTATGTCCGAGAAATTCCTTCAGTTCGTGTATTTCTTCAGGCTTCTTTTCCTCAATCTCGTCAACCTTATCGTCGAACTTGTCCATAAATTCCTCGTCAAGCTCGTTGACGACACGCCTCAGACGATTGATCTCCTTAGCCTGAAGTCCTGCAGATCGTCTAACGCCCATAGCATCATACATTACCACCATGGCAAGTATCATAGCAAGTGCAAACTCCGGCGAGCATATTCCGCAGACTCTGCAAGTGGTTATTGCTGTCGCACATACGGTAGCCGAATGTGCTGACGGCATACCGCCCGCACCCGTAAGACGCTCCGCTTTAAAGTTCTTCGTCTTTATGAAATGTATCAACGTTTTTAAAATCTGTGCAGTACCCCAGCTGATAAGTGCAATCAGCAGGATAACATTGATCTGATCAGTTCTCATTTATGTCTGACCCTCCGGGGTTATATTCCACTGTCAATTTTTTCTGTTTAAAAGCAAATCGGTAAGCCGGCACAAAAACTCGTTGTTTTCAAATGCCGAAAGTGCCTTTTCAGCCCCTTCGGTATATTTTTTTGCAAGCTCCCTTGCTTTATCAAGTCCTAAAAGAGTAACGCTTGTAGTCTTTTCCTGCTGTGCGTCACTGCCTATAGGCTTACCGAGTTCTTCCACTGTAGATGTAATGTCAAGAATATCGTCCACAATCTGAAAAGCAAGTCCGACATCGTGCGCATAGGCTCTTGCCGCCGATATTTTTTCCTCATCTGCGCCTGCCGCTATACATCCCATAACAGAAGCCGCAGTAAGAAGCTCGGAGGTCTTCATTTCGTACATTGACAGCAATCCGTCAAGCGTGTCGAATTTTCCGTCCGTGTCTATCGTCTGCCCCTCTATCATGCCGAGCGTCCTGTCATACAGTTCTTTTATCATCGCCGTCTTTTTTTCGGCGGGTAAGTCGCTGTCGCAGATATATTTACCTGCATAGGCAGATAATGCGTCACCTGCCAGCAGTGCCACAGCCTCGCCGTGTGCCTTATGACAGCTCGGTCTGCCTCTTCTCATATCGTCATCGTCCATACAAGGAAGATCGTCGTGAATAAGCGAGAATGTATGGATCATCTCAACGGCAATAGCAGCAGGCACGGCATCGTTTATATCTCCGCCGCACACTCTGCACATTTCAAAAGCAAGCACGGGTCTTATGCGTTTACCGCCTGCCTCAAGGCTGTATGACGCCGCATCATAAAGAGCCTTGTATTTTGCACCGTTATCACAGAATGAATCACATACCGTTCTAAGCTGCTTCTCAAAAATCGCACGGTATTCCCTGAACACAGCGTCAAATCCGCCGTCGGTTACAGGAAAGGTGTACTTCTCTGCTGTCATTTTAAACCTCTTCCAGTTTCTGTACCGTCAGCTTTGCTTCATCAATATACTTACGGCAAAAAGCTATAAGTTCGACCGCTTCTTTATAACACTTCATCGAATTGTCAAGTGTTATATCGGGCTGTTCCATCTGTACTGAGATTTCATCAAGTCTTTTCATGGCTGTTTCAAAGCTCATCTAAAACGCTCCTTATTATTTTCGTATATTTCCTTTATCTGTGCTGTAGCCGTACCGTCCGCAAATAGTATCTCAACGGTATCGTTTTGTTCGATATCACCGATACTGTTTACGGCGCTGTTGTTTTTGGTTACTGCACTGTATCCACGTTTCAATACGTTTATCGGGCTTAACGCCTCTATCTTGTCCGAATAATTGTCAAGCAACACGCTGTTTTTTGTAATAACTGCGTCGGTTGCCGTTCTGATTTTACCGCTTATAAGCACAAGTTCCCTTTCGGATCTTTCTATTCTTTGTCCGGGGCTGTAAGCTGAAATGTGCCTTTGTATACTGTCTATAAGCTGTTCGTAGCTGTCTGTCTTTGAATGGATAATATCGCTGAGCCTGTCATAAACAAGCTCAATATGCTCCGAAAGATCATCGCAGGTAACCGCAGTAGCT
>ULXY01056484.1_pt1 | contig 24754 bp, 19 predicted proteins | sample 1961741 | NCBI WGS metagenome assembly ULXY01 (sample SAMEA4835851, study PRJEB28245) | human gut metagenome | biome: gut microbiome; material: fecal sample | place: Denmark | collected 2008
ACGACTTAATGACTTCTTGATATATTGAAAATCTGCGGTTACTGGGTGCTCTAATGTGAATGCCCAGCAATCAAATTTTATGAAAGAGAGGAACTGACTATATGAAAGAACAGAAATATTCTTATTCACAGCGAATTGGAAAGACAACATTCATCGTAAATGTAAAGCAGTCCGAAAGTGCCAAAAAGCCTTTGAATACGGTGTTTCAGGACATCTGCAAGCACGAGGTTTTGGGCGGCTTTTTTACGGACAAATCGTTTAATTTAGAAAATCCACAAAAAGTATCTTGACAAACTCGACCCCGAGGGTACAGGTTACAGGGCAAAGACAAGATTTGCTAAGTTCTTTAATTTGCCGGAGCTTATGTCGATGTTTAAAGAAGTTGCCGATATACGCACAGCCGATATGTTGGAACTTCCGATTCCTAAAGCAAATTTTCATAACGTTGCTGTAAAACCGTCAGAAATACAAAAAGATATGGTCGCAAAGCTCGCCGAACGTGCTGAGCTTGTGCGAAAAGGAAACGTTGATGCCAGTGTAGACAATATGCTGAAAATAACAAATGACGGCAGAAAACTTGCGCTTGATCAGCGTATGCTGAATGAGATGCTTCCCGACTTTGAGGGCAGTAAAATCAACGCTTGTATTGATAACATCTATCGTATATGGGAAGAAACAGCCGACAAGAAATCAGCGCAGCTTGTGTTCTGCGACCTATCTACGCCAAAGAACGACGGCACTTTTTCGGTGTATAATGACATCAGAAAGAAGTTGATTGAGCGAGGCATTCCCGAAAGTGAAGTCCGCTTTATCCACGAAGCAGACACCGATGTTAAGAAAAAGGAGTTATTCCAAAAGACACGCAAAGGCGAAGTCAGAGTGCTTCTCGGTTCAACTCAAAAGATGGGAGCCGGCACGAATGTTCAGGACAGGCTTATCGCCCTGCACGATATAGATTGTCCGTGGCGACCGTCAGATCTTGAACAACGAGCAGGAAGAATTATTCGTCAGGGCAACTCTAATCCTGAAGTTGAAATCTACAGGTATGTTACAGAGCAAACCTTTGACGCTTACCTTTATCAGCTCGTTGAAGGCAAACAAAAATTTGCCAGTCAGATTATGACAAGTAAATCACCGGTAAGATCTGCTGACGATATAGACGAAACTGCACTTTCTTATGCGGAGATCAAAATGCTTGCAACAGGCAATCCGTATATCAAAGAAAAAATGGATTTAGACATTCAGGTTCAAAAGCTGAAACTATTGAAAGCTAACTATCTTTCCGAAAAATACAACCTTGAGGATAAAATAATTAAATTCTATCCTCAGAAGATTGCGGCGTTGAATAACACTATAAAAGCGTTGGAACAGGACTTAGCTACAGCAAAAGCACATCCGAAGCCCTCCGATGACAGCTTTGTCGGCATTGAAATTGACGGCAAATACATTTCAGAAAAAGCCGATGCCGGAAAAGCTATCTTAGAGTTCTGCAAGCAAATGAATAACCCTGATCCGATAGCAATCGGTAAATACAGAGGTTTCGATATGGAACTTCAGTTTAGTTCAGGCGTAGTGCATTGTTATGAAATTGCATTAAAAGGTGCAACAACACAAAAAGTATCACTTGGCGAGGACGCAAACGGTAATATAACTCGTATCGACAATGCAATCGGACGTTTATCTGAGCATATCGAAAATACAAAAGTTGAACTTAAGAATATACAGACACAGTATGAAACTGCACAGATTGAGGTGCAGAAACCGTTTGCACAGGAAGAAGAATTAAAGGCTAAAACTAAGCGCCAGATAGAAGTTGAGAAGCTTATATCTTCCGGTGCGACCGATGAGCAAAAGCAAGAAGATATACCTGATTGCTACTACTTTCCTGCTACCGATGAACAGATAAATGCTTTAACTAATGCGTCTGTTTCTTTTGAAAAGCAAACCAAATCAGACGGTAGCATAATAATACGGGTTGGTATTGATGATAAGGAAAAAGCAGAAACAATTATGAATGCAAAAAAAGTTGTATTATAATTTTCTGACTGTAAACAAAGCTGTGCGGTGTGAAAAAAACACACCGCACACGTGTTTGTGCTACAGGTAGCACAACTTGACTGAGAAAGGATTATAATATGGAAAAGTTGTCCACAGTTGATAAAATCGAATTGATAGCAAGATATGAAATAAGGCACAATACACCCGAACCCGATCGTATCACGGAATGGTTTGGAGATTATGCAATGTATGCATCAAAAAAGCTCGGCAGAGAAGAAATTGATGATATTTTCGTTGCAAAATTCATTCCTTTGTTGCTCAATGAATGGTATATCGGTTTTCGTGGTGAGAAAAGCATAGAAAAGGAATTTTTTGAGCATACATCCCGTTTGAACTCCGAGTGCTTCAAAAACTCGCTTCCGAATAATCTTGATGATTGGGAAAAAGCAATTATAAATGAATTGGAAGGCGTTAGCGAACAAGTAGCCTCCGGTAATATTCCCGTATTACAAGAAAGAACCAAAATCTATATTGACATGGACGGAACTATCGCAAGGTTTCACGACGAAAACTTGTATCTTGAACGTATGTTCGAAAAAGGTTTTTTCAGAGATTTAAAGCCGTTTGAAAACGCTGTAGCAGCTATTGAGAAATTAGTGAATGATAGCACGGCGGAGATTTATATTTTATCGGCTACGTTAAATTCCTGCTCATTGGACGAAAAAAATCAATGGCTTGATAAGTATCTGCCTAACATAGATAAAGATCACAGAATTTTTACTTCTCTGAATGTACCAAAGTCAGAAGCTATCGGTCATCAACTCACCGATAAAGATATTCTGATAGACGATTATAATAAAAATCTATTGGAGTGGGAAAAGGCAGGCGGTACATCTGTAAAAGCCAAAAACAATATTAATCACAAAGGACTGCACGGAGAACTGTGGAAAGGTGAGATCGTTGATGTAGTGAACGGTGATATTTACAGCGATATTTGCAAATTGGCGAATGAGAACTACTATTATGCGTATATAAGTCAGAGCGATGTTGAGCAACTTAAACAATCAGGAATTTGCTATCATCTTCGGATGTCGGGTGAAAGAATAATCGCAAAAGTCAATATCATCGATAAACCGATTCTTGACAATATAGTTGACAATAATCGGTCAGTAAATTGTGCTACAGGTAGCACAATCAAAATATAGAAAGAGGTGAGAAACTGTATTGTGCTACAGGTAGCACGATACGGTTATATGGATATACAGTCAAAAGTAATCAAAAATACGGATAACAAAAGTCCGGTGAAAGCCTATGCTACTGTTTGTTTAAACAACAACATAGCTATTCACGGCTTTAGAATAATTGATATAGGCACAGATGACGATGCGTTGTATGTAGCAATGCCAAGCAATCGTAACAGCGATGGCAAATACTACGATATGGCATTTCCGACACGCTCGGAAGTCAAAGAGGATATAATCAATTCCGTTATCGGAAATTATGTTGACAACCCATCTTCCCTGCCTGTTGAAAAATCACCTGTAGATATGAAAATCACCGTTAGGCTTCATAAAACAAAAGCATACGGTGATGAGGTTCCTGCTGTCGGTGAAATCAGATTGTCTGATAGCTTTGTTATTTCAGGCATTAAAATAACCTGCCATGACGGAACAATAGATTATGAAATGCCAAAAATTAAGAGTAAAGACGGTAATTACTATGATATGGCAGTCCCTTTGAATGACCGTTTCGGACAATTACTCAAAGAAAAGGTGTTATCTGAATACGGGCTGTTGTCTACTCAGATATTATGCGGGAACATTAACCATGCGGAATTGACAGCTGAAGGCGAGGTAGCGTACAAGTTATTCAAAAACAACAGCATAGCTCAAAAGGTGATCAATCAGCTGTCTGAGCGCAACATCAAATATTCCGCTAAAATCAATGCACGGGAAACTACAATATGTTTTCTGAAATCCGATTTTGAAACAATGCGGGAAATATCTCTTAAAGCCGCATCCGAAACAGAAAAAAGTCATCAAAAGCTGTAATGCTGAAACCTGCCGCCGAACCGCAACAGAACAGGATATGATATTGATTGTATCCGTAACAGGAGGTACTTATATGAATATAACAACAAGAATAACAAAGCTTGACAACCCGGAAAGCAAGTTGAAAGCTTTAGCCACAGTCGTACTCAACGGCAACTTTGCCGTTGGCGGCATTAAGGTCATTGGAACCGAAAAGGGAATGTATGTCGCTATGCCGAATCATCTCGGCAAAGATAATCAGTACTATGACGACTGCTATCCGGTTACCGCCGAAATGCGCAAAGCTATAAACACAGCTGTAATGACAGCCTACGAAAACAATGACACTGCTGTAATTAAAAGCGAACCCGAAGCAATCGCAATGAAAGTCAAGGTGCTTCCTAACAACAATCATGATAGCAATCTTAAAGGATTTGCTCAGATAACCATGGATGATTGTTTTGTTGTGTCAGGTGTGAAAGTTTTCGACGGTGCAAACGGAATGTTTTTGCAGATGCCGCAGTATAAAAATTCAGCCGGTGAATACAAGAATGTTGCCAATCCGGTTACAAAGGAATTCCACGATGAACTGAGCAACAAGGTGATAGCTGCATATAAAAATGTTGCAACTACAGCAAATAAACAGCAGGAAACACAGGCAACCGCAACAAGCGTGAAGCGTTAACAGATAATCGTTCGGCGGCAGTTTTCTATATATTTATTTTGTGCTACAGATAGCACAATGTAACAAGTTTGTAAAAATCGGCGAAACGCATAAAAAACAATACTATATTTTGTATATGTTTTTGTTATGTTTCGCTGGACTTTTGTCCGCTTTTATGGTACAATATACTTGAGGAAATAGTACCGAATCGAAAGGAGATGCACAAATGGCAAGAAATATAGTAAAGGCAAAGCTGGATATAATATTCAAGAAGTTGTTCACGGACGATGGCGATAATGAACTTCTTATCGGACTTCTTGATGCGATACTCGAATTACCGGAAGACGAAAAGATAGCCGACATTCAGATAACAAAGAATGAACTGATGCCGGACAGCCCCGACGGAAAGGTAAGCAGACTTGACCTCAATGTCAAATTGCAAAGTGAAAAGGATAAGACGGAGAATAAATACAGGCTTATCAATGTAGAGATACAGCTGAATCAGAGGTCTGACTACGCCGAGAGAGCATTGTTCTACTGGTCAAAATTATTCACCGGCTCACTTAAATCCGGTGACGCATACAGCGAACTGCCGATGACAATTTCACTTAACATTCTCGGATATTCGATGTTTCCGGACAGAGAAAAGTATCACTCGATATATTTACCTAAAGAAGAAAGTCATAACGATGTATTGACCGATAAGTTTTCATTACAGTTTTTCGAACTTGAAAAACTCAATCACAGAAAAACCAATCTTCAGAGCAAAAAAGAACGTTGGTTAAGATTCTTGAATGCAGAAACGGAGGAGGAGCTTGATATGTTAGAAACAGCAAAGGATTCGACACTTGATAAGGCAATCACAAAGCTGAAATACTTCAGCGAAAACGAACAGCTCAGATTTGACGCAATTTCAAGAGAAAAGTATATTAACGACCAGGCAAGCCTTGAACGTTCTGCAAAGCTGGCAGGCAGAGCTGAGGGAAGAGCCGAGGGAAGAGCCGCAGAACGTGCTGAGATAATCGCAAAGATGAAGAAAAAGGGACTAAGCGACGCAGAGATCAGTGCGATAATGGACATATGAGTAAATTCAAATATTTTAGTGAAACCGAACAGCTCAGATTTGACGCAATTTCAAGAGAAAAGTATATTAACGACCAGGCAAGCCTTGAACGTTCTGCAATGCTGGCAGGCAGAGCAGAAGGAGAAAGAAGAAAAGAAGCTGAAATCCTCGCCAAGATGAGAAAGAGCGGACTTTCAGAAGAACAGATAAAAGCTATCTTAAACAGTTAAGATCAATCTACCAATCCCACAAAGGAGGACCCCAAAATGAAACGTACCCACACCATACTCGCAACAATAACCCTTATCAGCGTAATACTGACCAGTGCTTGCACGGCAGGCAATGCAAGTAGCACAACGTCCTCTGCACCCGAAACGGCAGTGACAACTACCGCTCCGGCAGTAACGGGAACGGTGATGGATAGGATTGACGAGCCGAAAGCAGAAACAACTACTGCTCAGACCACAGCTATCACAGCAGTGACCACCGCAAAGCCGCAGGAAACAAAAAAGGCGGAAACGACAGCAGCTACAGCAGTCACCACGGCAAAGCCAAAGCCGGCAACGACAACAACCGCCGCTACTACAAAGCCCGCACCCGAATGGACAGAAACAAAGGCAAGCGGTACAAAGTACGTCAACACAGACTGCTACAGCAGAAAGAAAGCCGTACTCGGTGCTGAAACGGTAAAGTTGTACAGTGTGAATGACACGGTCACAGTGACAGCTAAGACCGATACAGGTTACTTCAAACTTTCTGACGGCAGCTTTATACACAGCGACTATCTGAGCGATAATAAGGTAGCTCAGACTACAACAACCACAAAGAAAGCTGAAACACCTAAGCCTTCACAGACAACAACGAAGAAACAGGAAAGCAAGCCGAAGTCCATATATGAGTATCCGTTCGACCTTAAAGCAATCCGACAGGTAATTATAGATGATGCCATCAGCAACTACGGTCTTGTACTTGCTGAAGATATAATCAAGGACGAAAGTTCGTGGTTTCCACCACTTGTTATATGGAAAGGTGTTAATCCTAATGTTGTACGTATGAGAGTGTCAGAACAGGCAGAATCGAGTTATACAGGCGGTAATATGAAAAAAGGCGATTACTTTAACGTATACATTGAAACCATACCGGATTTAAAGAAAGACGAAAACGGTAACAGTATTGAGGGCTACGCAATATTCTTTCTTAGGTAAAATCTGATTTTTAGGTAGATTTATAATTTAATATTCGAGAGCTTTGAAAGTATAAATTCAAGGCTCTTTTCTTTTTTCTGACAGTAAATTGAACATAAAAATCCAAAGCAGTCCGCACCCGTAGGACTGCTTTTTTATATATATTTTTAAAAAATCAACCAAGAAAGGACAAAGGTTATGTTTAAAAACAAATTCAAAAAGCTGACCGGACTTTTCCTTGCAGCAGTTATGACATTAGTTGCTATGCCTATTCAGACGCTTGCGTCAGATTGGGGTGTCGGTGACAATGTTTATGCGGCTATGCTCGGAAATTACATCGGCTCAGACGGTAAGACTTATGCAGATAAGTATAATTACGACTATATCTACTATAAGTCAGACGGCAGTGTAGGAGTAGCCACTCGCTATGCCTCAACGCACGCTAAGTTAGGTGTTAGCAAGAACGGCGTGACACAGCAGGCAATCTGTATCGAAGCCGGTGTGTCATACAGCACAGGAAGCTCCTATGTTGGTAAAGCATCAAGTGATGACTATATGCTTATGTTGCCTACAAAAGCACAAAGAGATTTAAAAATAGAGTTAATTTCAGGATTTAACAGCCAAGTAACTAAATCTCCTGTTGCCAACACAAACCTTGATGATTTCTCATTTGCAACACAAATTATATCATGGGAAATTCAACAGGGACTGCGTACAGGATATGGTAAAAGCGACCTGGCTGTTAATTCAAAAATTCCTAATACACCTAAAACAGCATATTACGACCAGTTGAAAGGACGACCCGCTGAAAAGTGCTATGAGTACATCTTAAATAAGATGAAAGCATATTCAATTGTTCCGAGCTTCACTGTGACTAATAAGGCTAAAGCTCCTACTCACACAATGGAATATAATTCTTCGACGAAGAAGTACAGTATTACACTGCCGGACAGTAACAAGAGCAATATGCCGGCAAGTGCATTCAACATTCCCGGTGTCACAGTGACAAAGAGCGGATATGACTACACTTTCAGCACAACAAGCAAGATAAGCGGTACTAAGGCTTGCACATACAAGGCAAATCGTACTACAGGAAAACAGCTTGTTGTATGGAAATCAAGCGGCGGCGATTCTCAGACAATGGCTGACGGTATTGATGACCCTGTAAGATTTTACGCAAACTTTAAAACTTCCAATTTAGGCACAGCTCAGATCAAGAAAGTCTGGGAACACAATCACGATGCTTCAAGCACGAAAGCCGATAACAGCGACATCTATTTCACGATAAAGAACAGTTCGGGTTCGGCCGTGAAGGCTACTGGCAAGGCAGGCTCGTATACCTACTCTACAAGCGGTTCCGTAACTAAGTTCAAGCTCAACAGCAGTAACACTTTTTTAGTAAAATCGTTACCTGCAGGAACATATACGGTCTATGAGTATGGTACTGATGGAGCAGGAATACCGTGCTATACACGCAGTAACCTTAGTAAGACGGTAACAGTAACAGCAGGCGGCACAGGAACAGTTACTTTCAAAAACACGAGAAATACCGGTACGGGCAAGGTTATAAAAACTTGGGTAGACACCAACGGTAACGCAATAGAAGCAAGTAACTGCATTTCGAATAATCAGCAGATATATTTCCGTATCAAGAATGCTGATAACAAGTACATTACGGTAAGCGGTTCAAAGTACAGCGGCTCATATTCTTTTGCCGGAACAACAACTAAAGCTACATCGCTGTATGTTAAACCCAGTACAGGTACTTTCACTGTTTCCGACCTGCCTACAGGCAAGTATACCGTATATGAGTACGGCTCACCGGATGGTTATTCTGTCAACAGAGCATCTCAGACAATTACCATATCAAGAGATAAAACATCGTCCGTGTCTTTCGTAAACAGCGAGGATAGCGGTACGGCTCAGATAAAGAAAGTATGGCTGTCCGATACAACACTGTCAGCTTCAGAAAAAGCAAATCTTGAGAAAAACGTTTACTTTACTGTCAAGGACGCTAATGGTAAGTATATCAAGGTTACAGGCTCGGCAGGAGCGTATGTTTATGCCGGCACTCAGACTTCCGCAAATAATATGAAACTCAGCGGCAGTAAGTTTAATGTAAGCAAGCTCCCTATGGGAACATACACTGTAACAGAGATTAATAACGCAAGCGGTTACAATCCGAAAACGCAGACAAAGACAGTCACGATCGCCAACAAGGGCGAAATAAAGTCAATATCCTTTACGAATAAATCAACGCCAGTTGTAGTTATCCGTAAGCATTTCAGCGATGAGAACAATCTGACAGAAGCACAGCTCAAAGAACAGTATGCTAAAGTTACCGTAAATCTGCAGGTGCTTGGCTACAGCGGAAGTGTTTCCTCGAATCCGCCGGCAGGATACTATATAAAATTTACCGGTTCTAACGGTAATTATACATACAAAGGGCTTTCGTCAACCAAAACATCAGCGACAGATCTCAAGCTGAACGAAAACGGCGAAATGACTATATCGTTCGGCACTAACACCACTCCGTATTACTTGGCTGTAATCGAAACGTACAGCGGTACGGATTACGATGTTGATAATCGGGACCAGCGTATTGACCTTGGTGACGGTGATCCGAATGCTGTAATCGACCTTGATGACATTGAGCTTGACAATCAGCTTAAGACAGGTTCTGTGCAGATTGACAAGCAGTTTTTAAATGAAAACGGTGCTATAGAAAATATCCCCGATGACAAACTTGCCGAGGTCGCTTTTAAAATCAAGCACAACGGCAAATATCTCACCTTTACAGGTAGCAACGGTATCTACACATATAAAGGCGAGAACAATACGGGTACTGAATTAAAGCTGAACAAAGCCACATATAACTTTATTGCAAATGAGCTTCCCGCAAGACAAGAATACACAGTGTATGAAGTAAGCGGCACAACAGGTTACAGCTTCTCAATCGACCCCGTGACTTTCACTATCACTCCTGCCGGCTCGGTAAAGAAAGTGTTTACCAACAAGGCAATGACGGGTACGATAAGTATTGTAAAGCACAGTGCGGACGGTGTACTTTCCGGCTGGCAGTTCCGTGTTACAGGCACAGCCAAGACCGGACAGAGCTATGACAAGACCTTTACTACCGATGCAAAGGGTACAATCACAATCAGTAATATCCGTATCGGTGATTATAAGGTTACAGAGGTCAAGACCGGAAAGGCAGTCGGTTATATTACCGAGAACAGCAAAGACCTTGAGGTTAAGACCGATACTGTAACAACAGTCAATATCGAGAACAAGCCGTATGCGAATATCGTTATCAACAAGGTTGACAGCGTAAAAGGCACTGCTCTGAGCGGTGCTACATTCGGTATCTATACGGACGCTGAATGTGAAATCCCTGCACAGGCATATACATCGTCTACAGATGATACTCTGACAGACGCTGTAATCACAGAAAGTGCGACAGGCAAGTACACTTGCAATTTCCTGCCGATTGAGAGCAAGAATGGCACAACTTACTATGTCAAGGAGCTTTCAGCTCCCGACCATTACGCTATCGACACAGACGTACACCCGGTAACGCTTAAAACGGCAAATTCAACCGTAGCAGTTTCAAACAATGCTACATCGAAATTCTATGAAACGCCTTTAGGCTCGGTCAGAACGACAAAGGTTGACGCAGATCATCCCGATGTACTTCTGAGCGGCGCCGAGTTTACAGTATATCAGTCTGATAAGGCTACTGTATACGGCAAGCTCGCAGAAACATCAAAGGGTACATATCAGCTTGACGAAATCCCTGCAGGCACATACTACCTCAAGGAAACAAAAGCACCGAAGTATTACAACATAGATAACACATTCTATCAGTTTGTAATTTCTGACGCAGGCAAGGTTGTCGATGTGTCAATCAACGGCAACGACAAGTTCCCGAATGCTCCGCAGAAGGGCAATATAAAGATAGTCAAGAGAAGTGCGGACGGTGTTCTTTCCGGTTGGAAGTTTGAAGTTTCCGGCACGGCTCTTAACGGCACACCCGTAGCAACCAAGACATACGCAACAGACGCAAAGGGCGAAATCAATATATCAAATCTCCTTATCGGTACTTATACCGTAAAGGAAGTAAAGGACGGCAAGACAGTCGGATATATCACGCCTGCAAATCAGACGATTGAAGTAAAGAGCAATGCAACTACTACTGCAACGTTTGAAAACAAGCCTTTCGGTCACATTGTTATCAACAAGGTTGACGCAAAGACCGGCGAAAAGGTAACAGGTGCAACATTCGGTATTTATACCGACAGCACTTGCAAGACTGTAGCAAAGGCATATAAGTCTGACACTGACAGCACACTTGTAAATGCAGAGATTATCGAAACAGCTACAGGAGTGTACACTTGCAACTACTTACCTATTAACAGTGTAACAGGTACGACATACTATATCAAGGAGCTTACAGCTCCCGAAGGTTACTACCTTGACACAAATGTACACGCAGTAACACTTAAAACAGCAAACACAACCGTATCAGTAAGCAATGAAATCGGCAAATCAGACTTTATGGAGTATCCTTACGGTCACGCAACTGTAATAAAAGAATGGAAACTCGATAACAGCACAGCAGATATGACAGCCGATGAAATCGCACAGATGAAAGCGGAGCTTGAAAAGAGCCTGTATTTCACTGTAAAGGACAGCAACGGCAAGTACATCACAGCTACAGGTGCAGACGGTGTATACACATATAACGGCGAAAGCACAACAGAATTCAGATACGTTCTGAAAAATAGCACATTTACAATCGCAGAACTGCCTACCGGTGACTATACGATTACAGAGTATAGCACACTTCTTGACTACACAATCAAGACGGAAAATCCCGTGAAGATAACTGTAGTAAGAAATCAGACAGCAACGGCAACGTTTGTAAACGAGCGTGACACAGGCAACGCAAGTATCATAAAGAAATGGACAAATCCCAACGGGCTGACAACAACTCAGAAGGCAGAGCTTGAAAAGAATGTATACTTCACTGTAAAGAACGCTGACGGTGCATATTTAAAGACTGTATCGAAGAACGGCAAGTATGTATATAACGGCAGTCAGACAGCAGAAGCACGTTTTATGCTGACAAACGGCAAGTTTGAACTTACAGAACTGCCGACCGGCAAGTACACGATAACCGAAATCAACAATGCTGAGGGTTATCTGCCTAAGACACAGGTCAAGACAATCACGGTAACTAAGGACGCAACTGCAAGTGCAGAGTTTGTCAATAAGGTTATTGTCGGCAATGTCACATTAACGAAAGTCGATGAAGACTATCCCGAAAATAAATTGACAGGTGCTATATTTACAGTTTATAAATCGGACAAGAAAACCGTAGTCGGCACATTAAAGGAAACCGAAACAGGCGTGTACAGCCTTGAGGGACTTGTGTACGGCGAATACTATGTACAGGAAACAAAGGCTCCCGAATATTTCGTCCGTGATGTGAATTTCTACTATTTCCAGATCGTAAATGACGGCGAAACCGTAGAAGTTTCCAACGATGAGCTTGGCAAGGGTACGTTCATAAACTCGCCGGCAAAGGGTGAAATCAAGATTGTAAAGACTTCATATGACAATAAGGTCGAAGGAATACATTTTGAAGTAACCGGAAAGACATACACAGGTCAGACTTTCAAGAAAACATACACAACCGACAAGAACGGTATAATCCGTATCAACGATTTAAGAGCCGGTGAATATACCATACACGAAGTTAAGGATTCTGCTTCTGCCGGCTATCTTTTACCGGATGATAAGCAGCTTACGATCGACCGTGACGGTGCAATGCTTGTTACAGAAATGCACAACAGCAAGATACCGGACAATCCCCCGACAGGTGCAAGCGAGGACAGCTTTACGCAGACGGCAGTTATTATCATATCAATGGTAATGATGAGTGCGGCTGTTGTGCTTGTGTTCCCGCTGTCAAAGCGTAAGAGAAAACGCTAAGCAGCATTTAATATTTTATTGTCACCGGGCGGCAGAAAAGCTATGCCGCCTTTGTGGTGGCGATTAAAGGAGGAGAAAGATGAAGAAGAATCAACCATATCATTCTCAGGTGCAACTACGGCTTACCAATCGTGATACCGGAGAGGTGATTTGCTTTAAATTCAAATCGGAACATTCGGATCCGAAAGTTATTTGTTGCTTTGCTATAAATGAACATCTTAAAGAGGGCGACTATTTGATTGAGATTATGTAAGAATGCTTGCTCGAAAACGTGCTATAGGTAGCACATTTAAAGGAGGGCGTAATGGCAAATAAAAACAAATTGCGGCACAAAAACAGCAAATCCGTCTTAAAGACCGGTCTTATACTTATCTCCGTTATAGGTGTAATCACATTCCTGATTATATCTTATCTGATTTACAGCTTACAGTGCTACGCATACGACAACAACATATCATCGGATAATTTAAATTTGTCGGTACTGATAAAATCTATGCCATATTGGACTAATCCAACTTTTACAGCACCTTTTGACATCGGTGCAATAATGCAAATGCACGGTTCTGTTTGGTATATTTACGTTGTTGCTTTGTCACTGCTTGCACTTATGCTATTCAGTAAAAATTACGATGATTACAAAGGCGTGGAAGCCGGAAGTGCCGATTGGGCAACTAAGCGTGACGAAAAGGACAACAGCGATGAAACCGGTATTCCAATCGGAAACAAGTTCTATGTTACCGTTAACAATCCGCATGGACGTTACTATGAACCGCATAATCTGAACGAAATACTAATCGGCGGTCCCGGTGCAGGAAAAACATTCAGAAAAATCAAACCTGATATTATTCAGATGTATGGAAGCTATGTTGTGACCGATCCCAAAGGTGAGCTTTACAGAGATACTGCAAAGCTACTTATGGATAATGGGTACAAGGTGCGTGTGTTTAATCTGATAAACATCAAAAAGACCAACGCATACAATCCGTTTGTTTATATCAATGATGAGCAGGATATTGTTGTTTTGGCAAACACCTTTATTAACGCCTCTGCCGGCGACGATGATAAAGAAGATTTCTGGTCGGGGTCTGCAAAGTCATTGTTGACTGCGATAATGATATATCTTTGGAAAGCTGAAGGCGAGGTGAAATGCTTTGGTCGTGTAGTCAGACTGCTTAACAGTATCACATATAAAAATGGAAGAATAGACGAATTGTGCGAATTGGCTCGTTGCCTTAATAAACACTCAATCGAGCATCCTTGTGATGCTGCTACAATTAACTGGAACGGTATTAAAGGCACTCCCGAAGAAACGATGGGCGGCATAGCTAAAACGTTGTCTACTCGTCTTGACTTATGGGCAGTAGAAGATGTCAACGACCTGACTGTAATTGATGAAATGGACTTTGATAACATCGGCGTTGAAAAGACGGCTATATTTCTGATAGTTCCTCCTGCTGATACAACGTACAAGGCTATTTGCAATATGTTCTATTCACAGCTTTTCTCTCGACTTATGTACTGTGCTAATTTCAAGCATAACGGCAGATTGCCATTGCTCGTGTCAGTCGAACTTGACGAGTTTGCAAATATAGGACGGATACCGAATTTCGATAAAATCACTGCTGTTATACGATCAAACAACATCAGGGCTTGTATTGTCTTGCAGTCGCTGCCTCAATTAAAGGCTTTGTATAAGGAGAATTGGGAAAGTATTATCGGTTACTGCTCACTGTTTACTTATCTTGGCGCACCTGATTTGGATACCCGTAAGTACATAGTAGAAATGCTCGACAAGACTACTGTACGAATAGACACAAGGGGACACAGCCAAGGAACAACAAGCGGCGGCAGCAGTTCAGACAACGAAAGCTATCAAGGTCGTGACCTACTGACTACATCTGAACTGCGAAGAGCGTTTAAGGCGTCACCGAAAATCAAAAAGAAATACGGCGGATATATGATCGAATTTCTCGATGAGTATCCGCCTTTTTGGTTGTACAAATTCGATACATTATCACATCCGCTTATCGATAAAGTCGGCAGTTCGTTTCCAAGCGGAATACCGAACAATACCGATATAAACAAGATGTATTCCGATAATGAACAAATTCAAAAGTTAAAGGAGGTAAAAACAAAAATGGCACAGCTTATGGAACAGTCAGTGTCAGAAGAAAAGGCAATGCGTGAGCAGTCCGTGCAAAAACAAGCGGAACAAGAACATATCGAACAAGCAGAACTACAGCGACAGTTTGAAGAAGCCGCAAGAGATGCTCAGCTTAGTGAACATCAGAGCGTGCTTGCTGAAATCGACGAAGAAGAATTGATAGCCGATTATGAAATTCCGACTATCGACGAATTTATAGGATAGGAGGCATCTATATGGCACCAATGTTAGAAGATGAGATTATGCACGATGCTGAAAAGATGAACAGTAAAGTTGCCGGCATAGCTCGTACAGGCAAACAGATATATGACTTCATCGAACAGTTGAAACGTGCGAAAAATGCTGCTCCGGAAAATTTAGATAACGGTTTACCGTTTTCTTTTTCCGGTCAGATTACCGACCTCAGCTATTTCAATAACAATGAAATCCTGCCAAAAGAGGTTATAGACAGTATCCCTGATGCTGAACTGAAAGAAGCTGTCATATCCAATCTCGAGCTGGCAGAAAAGCAGGGATTGATTAATGTCAATCTTGATAGCGGTAATATAACTCTGACAGACAGCGGCAGAGAATATATCAGTAATCCTAACTTTATTAGTGCGGCTAACATTAACAAGGCACATTCTGCTATTCGTGCAATGGAAATACAGCACGGATTAGAAAGCGATACAGTAAGATATGGCGTTACGCTTGAAGGCACCGATCGTGATCTTCAATTTTTCCGATTTGCTTCTAATCTTGATCTTGAAGAAGTCACACTTTCACCCGATAAGAAAGCGGCTCTGCAAGTTATGGAGAACATATCCAAATGGGAAAAAGACGGACTTATTCAATACAATTCAGAAAATACAAGCATATCGCTTACAAAGCTCGGTCAGAAAAAGCTATACAGCGATTTGGCAGATGGTGTTGATATGATTGATGAGTCAGTGATAACACCTAAAAATCTTTCCGCCGGCAGATTATCAAATGTGAGTGGTGTGACAGCTCAAACAACCTCACAAGCTGCCGCACAGGCTACACAGGTTACAGCCACTGCCGCAACACAAGCTACTACAGCCGGCGCAACTCAGGCAGCTACTACAGCCGCCACTACAGCCACAACAGCGGCTTCGTCGGCTGTACCGGTTGCCGGTGCAGTAGTGGTTACAACAAAAGTCGTTTCAGATACGGCTAAAAAAATATCAGATGCGATAATTCGCAGATAAGGAGATTTTTTATGAAAAAAGCATTCAGGAAAATAACAAAGGTAATTTCAATCACAACCACAATCCTTCTTTCAAACGTATTACTTGCGTATTCAGCATTTGCCGAAGGCGGCATCGGAAATGCCCCATCTTCTGTAGATACTGCTACATATGATACGCTTGTAACACTGGTTTTTTGGGTAGTACGTATCGTTGTACTTGGATTAACCGCTATACCCGGACTGATAAAAATTGCGCAGGGCATTGGTAATGAAGATGTACGTGAACGCAACGGTGGCATATCACTAATGGTAATCGGCGGTGCGCTCTTTGCGGCAACATTTGCGATTGAGGCTTTATTCTAAGAGAGGTAGATATGAAAAAAATCAGCATCTTTCTTATATGCAGTCTGCTAATGATTTTCGGTTTATCATTTTCTGCCTGTGCGGATGCTGTAACAACCGGAGGAGTAACAGCAGTTGTTACTCCTAGACCGGTTGACAGCTTAGGTAATGAAAAGCAAGTTGAATTTGCAACTTCTGCAAAAGCAGAAACTACAACAACGACAGAAACCACCACCACTAAGCCTGCATATAATCAAGAAGAAATGAAAAAAGATCTTGAAGACCTTGGTAAAGAAGATATGGCAGCTTCGGCAGTAGGTATCTTTGCTTGGGTAAAAGGTCTTGTTGACTGGACACAAGGTATTATAAACACACTGGGAATATACATTAAAGCCGGAATAGATAGTCCTTGGGGATTCGATCTTAACGGTTTCGTTGATTTATTTGCACCGTTTTTCAAAACTATCGGATATGGCATACTTGTACTGCTGTTCGGAATTAATTTAATTCATTCTGCTATGCAGTTTGAATTAGTTAATTACAAAGGTGTTATAAAAATTCTTGTAGGGCTTTTATTGGCAAAGTTATGGGTAGATTTATCAACAGATATTTGTATAGCCCTTATCGATACCTGTACAGATATTGCGTCAAGTGTATTTACAAGTGCTGATGAAATGATAGTTTTTCCGTCATTTGATACGCTTAAAAGCACTGATACGGGATTATGGATTATCGGCGAACTGCTTAATCAGTTATTGGATATTGTATTGCTTGCTCCAATTATAATCGTCGCCTTAGCAATATTAATTATATGCGGGCTCATAATGATAAAATTAATGCTCCGTACTTTTGAGTTGGCGCTATATTGCAGTGTATCACCTGCTTTTTTTGCATGCCTGTTAGGTGATGCGACAAAGGGATATTTTAAGCGTTTTATTGACGGCTTGCTCAGCTCGGCGCTCTCGCTTGTATATATGGGATTAATATATCTTGCAGGATCGTACTGGTGCAAAGTTCTCACAATGAATAATGTAGGTGTAGATTCGCCTATGGACGTCTTGGTTTGGCTGTCTTCGGCCGGACCGAAAGTTTTAGTAGTGCTTGCTATGGGATTTTTAATCTTAAAGCCACCGCTTGCATTACGTCAGCTTACAGGAGGTTCTTAATGATAAAATGCAAAGTAACAAAGAAAATAATGCAAGAATCCGGAACGATAATGGGATTATCAATCATTCAAATCGTGACTTTAATAATCGGCTGTATCGTAACTATAGGATCATTGCTGTTACTATGGCTGGTACTTAAAGTCGGTATAGATGCGGTAATGTGGATAGTATTTCTTGAATTAGTGCTGTTCATCGGATTTGGTGTAGTGCGAATTCAAGGTATGTCAGTATTAAAGTTCATCACTTCTAATTCTACACAAAAGCGACCATACAATAGCAAGGGGGTATTCAACAATGTCGATAATAGATAAATTCTTTAATGGCGGTTCTGCAAGGAAAAATGTGCCTTTCGGCTATGACAAACGTATTGTTATGCCGAAATCGGCACAGGATACAATACCGTTTTATGAAGTGTACGATAACGGATTGTTTCTTACAGGAGTTAACACGTTTACGTTGATATTTGCATTTTCGAATATCGACTATTCTCTGCTACGTGACAGAGAGCAGGAAGAAACCTATCAACGTTATCAGCGTTTGCTTAACGCACTTCCGGTCGAAATAAATTTTCAGGAGTTTATTATGAACTCTTCTGTTAATACAGCAAAGCTCAGAAATATTCTCATAAGCAACAACAAGGAAATACCTCGTGATATACTCGATGATTACAACAAAAATCTCGAAACGTATATTGCAAAATCCGAAGACGCAACGAGCGAAAAAATAACACTCGTCGCCATGTCATATACTCCGAACGAAACCGTGGATAATGTTAATATAATGTTTCGTTATTACAGGGAAATGCAGAATTTTTACGCTGCTATCGGCAGTGAAACGCATCAGCTTATGCCTGAAGATGTGTTTGCTATCCTTTATGAATACTATCACCCATTCGACAATACTGAATTTCTTTTGCCGAATGATATATATTCACGTGGCGGATCCATAAAGGACTATATTGCACCATCAATGTTTGCATTCCGCCCCAAAGAAATTGAAATCGGTAATTCGTATACAAGAATAATGTATATGGCTCGATATGACCGCACGTTAGACGACGAGTTTATAAGGGATATTCTTGATAACAATTGTAAAGTTGCCGTTTCAAAGCATATTAGGAATATAGACAAATCCGAAGCACAGGATAAGGTTAAAGACAACATATACTCACATCAAGGCAAAATTCAGGCACGCCTTGAAAAGAATCATAAAAAAGGTCTTAATTTTGTGCCATATCATTGGATGGAGCGTGAGCGTGAGCTTGAGGATTTGCAGGAGCGACTTTCCGATACAAACTGTGAGCTTTTCAAGATAGGCGTATATATCTCACTGTCTGCGGCTACAAAAGAAGAGCTTGACGAGCTGACAGAAGCTATACGTTCAAAAGGAAAAAAGCATCAGGTCGTTATCGATTGCCTTGTCAGACAACAGGAAAAAGCACTTGATTCCGTCCTTCCGTTTGGTATTAACCATTTTGATAATGCCAATGGCAACAATGTAAATACTTATGTTCTGTCCGATGCCGCCGGTATTCTAATACCGTTTTCAGCACGATCTTATTTTTCCGACACCGGTCTTTGCTACGGTATGAACAAGCACACCAACGCTATTATTGTACTTGATCGAGCTGAAGAGATGAACGCTAACGGTTTCTATCTCGGTACATCGGGTTCGGGAAAATCTATGTACTGTAAATCCGAAATCATAGATACCGTCATACGCTACCCGAAGTCAGAAAAGATAATTATCGATCCTGACGGAGAATACTATCCTATCATCAAACAGTTTGGCGGAGATACGCTAAAATTATCGGCTGATTCCGAAACGAAGATTAACATATTCGACACTGATATAAACATCAGCGAAAACGGCACTTCTGCTGTCGCAATGAAATCCGAACTGATTATGTCAATCATAGAAACAGCACGAGGCTTTCCCCTGTCTGCGGCAGATAAGTCAATCATCGACAGTTGCGTCAAAGAAGTTTACGCTGATTATGTGCTTAATAACGGTAATCCGGAATTCATACCTACGTTTGTTGATTTTTATAATGCTCTTATAAACAAAAAGCTACCTGAAGCAGATCAGATAGCTCTTGACATTGAGCTGTATGTTAACGGCAGTTTTAATACGTTTTCGGGCAAAACAAACATTCATACGGATAACAAATTGTTATCAATTGATATATCCGATATGGGCGAGCAGTTGCGTCCTGTAGGCTTGCAGGTTATTCTTGAGTATATATGGCAACGTGTTCGTGACAACAGAACAAAGGGCGTTCAGACTTGGGTATGGGTCGATGAATTCTCAATAATGTTCAACGATGGCAACGACAAAGAAACAGTGCGTTCTGCCGACTTTTTCCAAAAGGTTTTCAAGCGTATAAGAAAATACGGTGGTATTCCTACCGGTATAACACAGAATATTACTGAAGTGCTTGAGTCAGGTCAGGCAAGAATTATGTTGTCTAACTCCGAGTTTGTCATTTTGCTTCAACAAAAGAAAAATGACCTTGACAAGCTCATAGAGTTATTTAACTTGTCGCCTTCGCAGTCGAGCTACTTACAGACCGGAGAAAAAGGCACAGGATTGATTGTCAGCGGTAGGAAGATTATACCGTTTGACAGACGGATATCAAAAGACAGTGCTATATATAAACTTTGTCAGACTGATTTTAGGAGAGATGTTACATGAAGAAATTCCAATTGAAATACTCTGCACCTAAAACAAAGGTCAACTCCGCCGGAAAGGTTGAGCAACAAAATCAGAAAAAAACGGACCGTTATTGTGCTACCTGTAGCACAATAACGGATATAATAAGCAAAGAACCGCAATCGGAAGAAAAAAGTTATAAACTGACAGGTTCGGCACTGTTTAATAAGATGTTTTCGGATATAAAAAAAGCTCATATCCCTGTATGCTCATTTTCCGTTTACGATAGTGATTTTACTTTCTGTTATGGAAATGTGATAAACAACCGAGCTGTCCTTCTGAATTATTTTTCTTTATCATCAGTTGCCGTTATCACAGCGGCTGATGGTATTATTTCCAATCCGGTTCTAAGATCACGGCTTGTTTACAGGCTTTACCTTTCGACAAACAGCTATCTTATGATTATATTTGATTCGTTTGCTTACGAAACATTTAAAGATGAAAATCTAAAGATTATATCATCAATGCTTGATGAATTGAAAATTACACTAATACAGCAGAAGGCGGTGAATAAATGAACCTCGTTATAATTGCGGGAAAACGCAGTGTGCGTCCTCTTGAAACGGCTCTAAAAAAATCGGAGCAAACTGTAACAGTGGGTAAATATACTGCTGTCAAGCCGAATACTGCGGCTGAAATATTCGAAAAATACCGTCCTCACGGTATTTTGATCAGTGATGATGCTGCGTCAAAAGGCGTGTCGCTGATAGACTTTCTTAGCATTGTAAAAATGCGTTACGGCTATATGCGTGTTATATTTGTTTGCAATAACACCGATAGCTTTAACAAATACGCCTCTGCTTTATATTCGATAGGCGTATATGATATTGTTATGGGCTATGATCCTGCCGCTATAGATAATGCTATTTTATTTCCCAAAACGGATAAGCCTGATATTTTGATGTCAGAAAAGCCTTGTGATACCGAAATACATTATCCTAATCGGCAATTCTGCGAATACAGCAATTCCTTCGGAAGTATGAATTTGAACTATAAAGGTGCTTGTGACAGCTCTTATTCGGGACAAACAGTGCGATTAGATGAAAGCTATGAACGAATCCAAAGAGGAAATGTTATTATATCGGTATTCGGCTATTATTCTCGTTGCGGATGCACATATACAGCATTTGACCTTGCGTTTTACTTACGCAAATATGAAAATGCAAAGGTGTGCGTAATTACATCAGTGACAGAAGAATTGTGTAACTATTTTACGGTTGATATTAATGCAGTTAATCAGAACGGTTTGAACATTGATGATGTGGTTATCTATTCGGACTTCAATAAGATAAGCGGAACTTTTGATTATATCATCTGTGATGACAGCACTAAGTATAACAATAATGCGTACATACACATTTTGCTGTGCTCAGCGGCAGATTGGGATATGCCGATTTTAACGAATTATATCAACGATGTTATTATCCCGAATAAAGTAGATGTAAATCTATGCTTTTTTCCCGTAACGACAAATAAGTTTATTTCCATTAATAAACAGTTGATTAAGTCGGGATTTAAAGCGTATATGCTCGAGCCTTCGGACAACTGGATGGCAACCAACGCAAATAACAATAACGTTTACAGCAACATTCTAAAAGCCTATATTATAAGTTGATTGTGCTACAGGTAGCACAATCCGGAAAGGAGAAATTATGATAGTAATTTATGCCGAAAAATACAGCCTCGGTCGGACAATAGCCGAGGCTTTAGGTGCATACAAAAAAACAGTGAATCCTAAAGAATCGTCTATTGCACACTGGGACTTAAATCTTAACGGTGAGCAAGCAATCCTTTGTCACGGTGCCGGTCACTTATGCGGTTTAGCTCCGGCTGAAGATTATGACGAACGTTATAAATTCTGGAGCTTCGATAATTACCCGATTATACCCGAACATTTTATTACAAGAGTAAAAGATAATAATTATTCCAGGCTTGCTTGTGATTATGTTAAGCAGTTCTTTGATAAGGCGGATCTGATAATCAATGCCACTGACGCAGACCGTGAAGGCGAATTGATTTTTGCATATTTATACGAAGTCTTGCATTGCACAGTACCATACAAAAGAGTGTGGATAACAGATTTAACGCCTTGTAAAATCAGAAAAGCATTTGCCGAGTTGCGGTCAGCTCAAGAGATGAAGCCGCTTGAAAATGCAGGACGCATACGATCCGCAACAGACTGGCTTGTGGGCATTAACACATCTGTTGCAGCTACATTGAAATTCGGCGGAGCTGACAATGTGTTCGCCTGCGGACGTGTAAAAATGCCGACACTTGCAATGATTGTTAAGCGTGAACGGGAAATAAGAAATTATATTAAAAAGCCGTTTTATAAAATAGTTGCCAATATCGAAGCAAATGACGGTACAAAGTTTACTGCCGAAGTATCAGATAAATACGATACCGAAACGGCGGCAAAGGCTGTTATAGATGAAATTAAATTAAATACGGCAAAAGCGATTAAAGTCGAGGTGTTGCAAAAGCAGACAGCCGCTCCGCTTTTATATAACACTACACATTTGCTTGCAGATTTATCAAAATGTACGGATCTCACAATTGATATGCTTACAAAGCTCGTTCAGAGCTTGTACGAAAACAGATTGATAACATATCCACGTACAAGCTCAGAGCATCTTACAGACGCAATGAAAGATGAAACGGTAAAGATAATAAAGCTACTGTTTGAAATGCCCGAATTTGCTAAATATGCTATTCCTGTTGACAAATTTGCACCCTGTACACGTCGGCATTATGATGACAGCAAAGTTGATTCGCACACCGCTATTACACCGACCGCTCTTGTGCCGAATGATTTAAGCGGTATGTCGGAAAATGAGCGCAAGGCATATACTTTACTTGCATTATCAATTATCCGTACCGTTTATCCGAAAGCAGTCACAGAAAACATCAAAGCTGTTTTTCAGATTGATAATCAGCTGTTTACAGCAATCGGAACGAATATAATCAATCCCGGTTGGTTTGCTGTTGATGCAACGCCGGAGGTAACCGGGTTGCCCGAAATCGTTAAGGATAACGATTATAAAGTTATCGGTTTCGATGTCAAAGAGGGACAAAACGAGCCGCCGAAATATTACACCGATGCGACATTGCTTACAGCAATGGAGCTTGCCGGAAATAATATCACAGACGAGCAGACACGGAGCTATATAAAACTGACAAAACGTGGTCTTGGTACAGCCGCCACACGTCAGGGCATAATTAAGGAACTATATGACAAAGGATATATTGCCCGCCGAACCCGAAAAAACGGTAACGCTGTCAAAAGCATTATGCCGACCGAAAAAGGTATGTATATAATCAATACGCTCGAAAAGATAGTACCGGATATGTTGTCTGTTGATATGACGGGCGATATGGAAATGGAACTTGATAAAATTGCCCGAGGAGAATCTGACGGCAATAATTTTCTGAATGAATACAAGAAACTTGTGATTAAGTGGGTCGAACAGATTAAAAACAGTGACACATCAGCAATGACGGGCAATACGCTTATTTGTCCGTTGTGCGGTAAACCTGTAATCAAGAAAAAAGTCGGCTGGTGCTGCACCGGTTACTCTAAAGATAATCCGGACAGCTGCAAGTTCTATATTGCAAATGAGATCTGCGGTAAAAAAATATCAGATGTAATCGCCAAAGAGCTTATGTTAAAACGTGCAACATCTATTATCAAGGGTTTTACATCTCAGAGCGGAAAATCATTTGATGCAAAGCTAATAATCAAAGATGATAACACTATTGGCTTTGAGTTTCCCGAACGCTTAAAATGCCCGATTTGCGGAAAAGAAATGGTCAAAAGTTCAAAAGGTTGGGCCTGCACCGGCTATAAAAGCGGTTGCAGTTTTTTTATAGCCGGAACTATATGTGGAAAATGTATCACAGAAACAATTGCGGCAATGCTGTGTGCAAATAAACGCACAAGGATAATAAACGGGTTTACATCAAAGGCGGGCAAAGCATTCTCGGCGGCTCTTGTTGTTAAAGACGGCAAGATTGATTTTGATTTTCCCGCCAAGTCGCAGAAACGGAATAAATAAAACCTATGAGCGTTCTTATAACAATTTTATTAGCCGTAATTATAACACAGGCATTCCGCATTCGACGTCTGAAAAAAGAAATCATCAAGCGAGATACTGCCGATGAATTTTGCCGGCAATGGTACTGGAGAGAAGAAAATAAAACACAAAAGCAACGACAACCTCTGAAAAAGAGGAAATCGTTGCTTTC
>ULXY01044679.1_pt1 | contig 23500 bp, 19 predicted proteins | sample 1961741 | NCBI WGS metagenome assembly ULXY01 (sample SAMEA4835851, study PRJEB28245) | human gut metagenome | biome: gut microbiome; material: fecal sample | place: Denmark | collected 2008
AACTCATTTACTCTTGACGGTGACAAGACTGCTATATCTGATGCTAAGAATGTTTTGTCTAAAAAAGGTATTACCTACAAAAATATTTGGTTTGATTCAAAGAGTGAGGCTGGTAAATTTACTTCAGGTCTTTATTCATATCCAACAACATATGTAGTTGATAAAAACGGAAATATTGTAGGTCAACCAATTGTTGGTGCAATAACTTCATCATCACAAGCAAAGCAACTTAATAAACTTATTGATGAAGCAATAAAAAACAGTAAAAAATAAAGATTTTAAATATCTTTGTACTCTACCGGGCGCATATATCCCAGAGATTGTTTAATACGTTTGGTGTTATACCGGATGATATAATTATTAATTTCATCTATAAAATTATTGTAAAAGTAAAGAGCTATCAGATTTTGAAAGTCTGATAGCTCTTTTATTATTTTGTTTTACTTCACAATTAATGTAAAAAATGTCGAAAATGGGTGAAAACAGGAAGGAAACATTGAAAAGAATAATAATCGGTCGAAAAAACGTGAAAAAAAATCACAAAAAGTGGAGAAAAACTATTGAAATTGGATTTGTTTTGTGATAAAATGTGGAAGAAATAAAAAAAGGGAGTTTTTATTATGGAAAAGAAATTAAAAGTGCTCATCGCAGATAATTCAAATCAATTTGCCACACAGTGTCAAAAAGAGTTGGAAACGCAGGGCTACGAAGTTTCAACGATGGAAAATGACGGTGCTAAGGTGTTTGATGCTATAGCAAAGCAGAAGTTTGACGTTATTTTGATGGATGTTTTTATGACTAATGAAGACGCAGTCGATGTGCTTGAGTACTATCAAACCCATACAGTTGAAAAGCCGATAATTGCTGTTTTGTCAACAATCAGTAGTGAAGAACTTGAAAAACAGACAATGTCTTTGGGAGCAGATTATTTCTTTATAAAGCCGATTTCGCCTGCTCAGGTTGCGAAAAGAATTACTCGCTTAACTGCATGGAAGAATGAGCATAAGGCTGAAATTCAAAAGGGCAGAGCGATGTTTGAACAGGATATGGATGTTGTGATTTCAGATATTATGAGGCAAATCGGCGTGCCGGCACATATCAAAGGCTATCATTATTTGAGAACGGCTATAAAATATTGCCTTGACGACAGCGAAATGCTTTCATCTGTTACTAAAATTCTTTATCCAAGCGTTGCAAAGAAATATAAAACGACTTCCTCACGTGTTGAAAGAGCAATTCGCCATGCAATTGAGGTTGCTTGGGACAGAGGCGATGTTGATGTTTTGTCATCATACTTCGGTTATACAATTCAGTCGGAACGTGGCAAGCCGACAAATTCTGAATTTATAGCAATGATTACCGATAAAATCAATCTTTCAATGCGTAATTCAATGTAAAAAAATCGACTTGTGTATATTATGTGTTTAGTGTTCGTTTACAAAATGTTCAAAAATATACAAACGAGGACTTTTATAAAAGTTGCTATTTGTTCAAGTTGACAAAATTAGCGTAAAGCATTTGACAAATTAAAATTTTGGTATTACCATTAGTTCATAAATTAAACAGTCAAATGCAATGAACAGGAAATGACTTTGCGTACACCGTTTACAGAAAGCTGTCGGTTGTGCAAGACAGCAACAAGGAACGTTTTGCCCTCACCTGCAAGCAGTTTCAGCGAAAGAAAACGAGTAACTGAAACCGGTTCTCACCGTTATATGAGTCGCTGTTAATATCTTTGATATTTGACGACGGTTGAGTGGTCGACTTTTTGTCGGCAAGCAAAGTGGTAACACGAAAGCGCAAGAAAATAAGAAGTTTATGCCTTCGCCTTTGCAAAAAATCGGAAACGGTTTTTGCTTGGCGGAGGTTTATTTTTTTGTTGGGCATCTTGACTGCTAATATAATAAAGAAAGAAGATGTATTTATGAACACGCTTGTAATTGTTTTAATTGCTGTTGTTGTTCTCGGTTTAGGCTATGTCTTGTACGGCAGACGTATTGCTAAAAAATGGGGTATTGACCCTAAAGCCGAAACTCCTGCCGTAAAGTATAATGACGGAAAGGACTATGTTCCGACTAACGGTTGGACGGTATTTTCACATCAGTTTTCGTCTATTGCCGGTGCCGGCCCTGTAACAGGTGCTATTCAGGCGGCTGTGTTTGGTTGGCTTCCTGTTTTGCTTTGGATTCTTATCGGCGGCGTATTCTTCGGTGCAGTGACAGATTTCGGTGCACTTTACGCATCAGTTAAAAATCAGGGTAAATCAATGGGTATGCTTATTGAAAAGTATATCGGTAAGCTTGGCAGAAAACTATTCCTGCTTTTCTGTTGGCTTTTCTCACTTTTGATTATCGCAGTATTTGCCGATATGGTTTCGGGTACATTCACCGCATTTGACGCTGCCACGGGTGCAAAGCTTGCAACCGCTTCAACAAACGGCTCGGCAGGTATGGTATCGATTATGTTTATGCTTTTTGCAGTTGTTTTCGGTCTTATTCAAAAGAAGTTTAATTTCTCAGGCTGGAAAGAATTTGTATTAGGCGTTGTATTTATTGTAGTTTCGTTTGCAATAGGAATGAAAGTGCCTATCATTCTTGGCAAAGACGGCTGGAGTTATATTGTATTTGCATATATTTTCATTGCTGCCATTATGCCAATTTGGCTTATGAAACAGCCTCGTGACTATATGACAACTATTATGTTTGTTTGTATGATTGCAGGTGCTGCGTTAGGTCTTATCATCGGTCATCCGACAATGAATTTACCTGTATTTACAGGCTTTAAAAATGAGCAACTCGGCACAATGTTTCCTATTTTGTTTGTAACAGTTGCCTGCGGTGCCGTATCAGGATTCCATTCACTTGTTTCATCCGGTACTTCGTCTAAAACAATTGCTAATGAAAAGGATATGCTTAAGGTCGGCTACGGCGCAATGATTCTTGAAAGTGTGCTTGCTGTTCTTGCACTTTGCGTTGCAGGCGCTGCCGCTAAAAATGGTATTCCTGCCGAGGGTACTCCTTTCCAAATCTTTTCAAGAGGTGTTGCAGGTTTCTTTGAAAAGATGGGACTTTCGGTTCATTTCTCAACAGTATTTATGACAATGTGTGTTTCTGCTCTTGCACTTACAACTCTTGATGCGGTTGCACGTATAGGCAGAATGAGTTTCCAGGAATTGTTCAGCGTTGACGATATGAAAAATGCAAAGCCTTGGAGAAAACTTTTGTGCAACACATATTTTTCAACAATCTTTACTCTTGCTTGCGGCTTTGTTCTTACAAAGATTGGTTATCAAACAATTTGGCCGCTTTTCGGTTCGGCTAACCAGCTTTTGAGTGCACTTGTTCTTATCACTCTTTGCGTATTCCTTAAGGTAACAGGCAGAAGCAATAAAATGCTTTTCCCACCTATGATTATTATGCTTTGCGTAACATTTACCGCTCTTATTCAGCGTGTAGTAGGCCTTGTTAAATCACTTGTTGCAGGTCAGGAAATTTTTGCAAGCGTAATTCAGCTTGTGGTTGCAGTATTGCTTATAACACTTGCTCTTATTATTGCCGTTAATTCGTTTAAGAGTTATGTAAGAAGCAAAAAGGGCAGTGAGGTTGAAGAAACCGAAAAAACTGAAAAAACTCCCGTTAATGAATAAATCTTAATATTTCAATAAAAATTAAGGATTAGATATTCGTATTGTTTTACGAATGTCTAATCCTTTTTTTGATGCTTAAGAGCTAAAGCTGTTTTTTACGTCTTATTATATTTCGTACCACTTGATTTCGTTTGAATTTAAATGAAGGTCAAATGATGAGCCGTCGCCGATATAAACTGTTGTATCCTGCGGCTCGTAAGTGTTGTTTACTACGCAATATTTGCCGTTTTTAACATAAGCGTGAACCTCAACATTGTAGTTTGTTGAATACCACTTGTGAAGCTCGTTTTCAGAATTTGCGCTCCAAAGAACTGCCCTGTAAAGTACACGGCTGTTTTCAAAGCTGTAAGGAAGGCCGCTAATGTAAACGCCTCTGCCTTTGCCGAATTGCTTAACTGCCATTTGAACCTCTTCTGCGTGACGAACTGCAAACGGAAGTTCTGTGGCATTTTGAACAAGAACTGTTGTTCCTTCAAGAGCGACAATATTTTTCTTGCCCTCGCCGAAATCGACGTTGCCGCCGTTTGTATCCTCAAGAATAAAGTGGTTGCGGTGTTCCTCAGTGTTGTAGCGACGGGTGTTGAGAGTAAGTCCGTTTTCTCTTTCAACGCCCAAAATATCGTCAAGCTGGAAGAACTTGCCCTGCCATTGATGAGCAGCCGGCTCGCCGACACCGATAAAGCCGCCGCCGTTATAAACAAATTTCTTGACTGCGGTGATGATTTCCTCGTCTACCCAATATTCTCCTCCGCCTTGCGCTGTATCTGCATCGCCGACATTGATGATAACGTCGAAATTATCAAGCAAATTTTTGTCTTTTTTAATATCGTCAAAGCTGATGAATGAAACGTCAAACGGAGCGCCGCTCAATGCCTCAATGACACCGAAGTATGAATAGTTTTGCCTGTAATAAAGACCGTGGTGCACCATATGGTTAGACCAAGCACGCATTTTGCCCCAGCAGTTGAGGACTGCGACTTTCTTTACACAATAAGGAGTAACGCCCTGAATGTTGTCATAAAGAGTTCTGAATTCATCACAAACAGATTTGATATATTCAACGAAATCGGGGAACTGAAGCGCAAGCTTAAGGTATCCGCCGTATCCGATACGCTGAATAGGGCTTCTTAAAATAGCACGTCTTGCAGTCACCCAATTGACCTTTGCCTCCTTGATAGGGTCGCCGCCTTCGCAGAAAACGTCAGGGAAGAAGTAAGGTAAAAATCTGCCTTCTGTGTATTTAACATTTTTTATATCGCTGAAAAGACGAAGCGTTGCGCCGTTGCCGACACTGCCTACAACAGCGTCAAGTCCGATTGAGGCAAACTCGTCCATAAACGGCTCCATTCCAATCCAATGGTCGCCCATAAACATCATAGCTTCCTTACCGTATTCGTGAACAATGTCAACCATTTCCTTGGCAAGTGCGGCAACTTCTCTTCTTTGGAAAGCCTGAAAATCTTTAAATTCCTTTGACGGAATTCTGTATGTATTGTTCATATATCCTTGGTCAATGATAAACTCGGGGCGGAATTTGTAGCCGACCTCTTTCTCAAACTGCTCAAGAATATATGGGCTTACCGATGCGCTGTAGCCGAACCAATCAACAAACTTCTCCCTTGCAAGCTCATCAAAAATCAATGTGAACTGATGGAAAAATGTTGTAAATCTTACAACGTCAACATACTCATGGGTGTCAAGAAATTTGCGCAGCCTTTCAAGCGAATGTGCTCTTGTTTTCGGCTGACGAACGTCAAATGTTATCTGTGGCTCAACGTTCCATTTATTTACCACCGCATTATACATATGTACCGGGTCCCACATAATGTAAGCAAGAAAACTAACCGTATATTCATGGAAAGGAGTACAGTTATTAATAGTAACGTTGCCGCTTTTCTCGTCATAATCCCAAGAAGTCGGTGCAACTACCTCACCCGTAGTTCTGTCAATAACCTCCCACCATCTTGTGATATCGTCACGGTTATTTACTTTAAGCATATCAGGATAAAGATTATCCATAAGATGAATTGAAAGGGTGTCGCTTGTAGCGGTGTGAAATTTAGTCATAATATACATCTGCTGAATTTCATCAGGATTTGCCTTTGCCCAAGCGTTGTCCTTTCTTGTTGTGTAATAGGTTGCATAAACCTTTGCTCCTGTGTCACGAAGTTCTTGCGGAAATTCGGTTCCGTCGCAGTCACGTATTGCGTCTGCACCCCATTCATTCATTATTTCAAGAGTTTCTTTGACAACGTCCATATCTGTCGGAATTGTTACTCTGCCTTTGCTTTTTGCCATATTTTACCTCCGAATTGTTATTTTTTGATTTTGATTATTTTATTGTTTTTAAGTGTCATTTTGCCGTGCATCCTCTTTCTTACAAAAGGAACGCCATCTCTTACATAAAATGTATTGTTTGCAACATAAGCGTCGGGATTGCTTGCCGGTGTCATTGTTCCGCTTAAGTCATCGAAGCTTAAATTGTTTTCAAATGTGTTGTGTACTGCCTCCTGCAAGCAAAACATCATACAGCCGCCTTCGTTAAGCCGTGAGTAGTTGTATTCATATTTTGTGCCGTCACCTGAGTCGGCATCATAAGCCATACCGTCTTGATTAAGCTTTGTATCAACAACGTCATTATATCTTAAAAGCGCATTCTTGCATTTCCACGGCCAAATCGCTGCGGCAACCTTGCCTGCACGCTTTTTTGGATATTTATAATATCTGTCGTTCATTTCAGTTGCACAGGAGTCCGCAACATTATGCTCAACTAAAGGATTTAAAGCGTACATAGGAGTTATAGCATCACCGCCGGCAAATTTAACATAGTTGTTTTTAAGTGTAATGTTTTCATTGCCGTATTTCTTGAATGTTTCCTCACTAAGCTCTTTGGTTGCAAAATCCTTGTGACGGTATGAATAGCCGACTGCAATGCCCCAACGACTGACATTTTTAACAAAGCAGTTTTCCACTGTTACTCCGTCATATCTTGCAACACCTGTTTTTTCTTCATCATCAGGCCTAAAGCAGGTCATATAAATACCGCCGTTGTTCATATGCTTGTTGTAAACATTGCCGTTTATATCGTGGATAAAAAGGTTATCGAGTATGATTGAATGAAGCGTGCCTCTGTTTTTTGCAACTGCGGCAACGCCTGTCCTGTCCATCTTGTCTGCGGCACAGTAGCTTTCCATATCCTTGAAATTTTCTTTATTTGTTATTTCAATATCTTTAATAAGTATATTTTCAACGTCATAAAGAAGAATTGCGGAAGAAACGTTGCCTTTATATACGTGACCGCCAAAGTCGAGTTCGTTGCCGTAGTCCTGATACCAAACGCCTTTGCCGTTAGTGTTGATTTTCGGTAAATCGCCGTTGTCGCCGTAGGAAGTAATTTCAATCATATCAGCGTTTATGTCGCCGCAGTTTTTCAAATGTAAAAATTCATTTTCAAAAACAGAACCTTTTAAAAGGAATACCTTGTCACCGGGTGCAAGCTCAATCTCGTTTATTTTATTAAGGCTTTTAAACGCAGTGTTTTCGCTTAAACCGTCATTTTCGTCATTGCCGTTAAGCGAGCTTACAAAGTATGTTGTTGATTTCTTCATCGTACTGCGCCTCCCTTATCTTTTTATAAATAACCGTTTTAACTTCAAAAAAGAAAAATCGGTCGTTGTTGTACCTTGTGAAAAGGTCCTTGTTTTCCTTATAATAGGCTTTCATTTGCTTTCTTGTGATTTCAGTAAAATTATATGCTTTTTTTACCTTTTCGCTTTCGCCTACAAAGTCAAGCTTTAATCTTGTAAGCTCAAAATTAAGAAAAGCCGGATATGAAAAATGAGTAAGACCGTATACGGTTTCACCGTTTTCAAGCTGTGCTTTTCTTTTTTCGTTTTCAGCGTCGCATCTCTTTTTTACTCCCTCAAGGCTGTCGTCATCAATCAGATTGAGTGATTTAGAGAATGCAAGGCAGGCAAGAGCATACTTTTTTTCTTCTTCATTTTCAAAAAGAAATGTATTCATAGCCATTCTCCTTTAAAAAAGTGAATTTTGTGTCATTTGTTATATAATACTTATTTTTATATATTATTGCAAGCGTATTTACATTTTTTATTGTTTTGTACTATAAAAAGTGAATATCGTCGGTTTAAAAATTATGTTCGACTTTTATATTGATTTGATATATAATTAAATTATCAATTTAAACGGGGTGATGATATGAAATTTATTCATCTTTCGGATTTGCATATCGGCAAGCGAGTAAACGAGTTTTCAATGCTTGAGGAGCAAAGATATATTTTACTTAAAATTCTTGAAATAATCGAGCAGGAAAAGCCTGACGCAGTGCTTATCGCAGGCGATGTTTACGATAAATCTCAACCGTCCGGTGAGGCGGTCAAAATGCTTGATGAGTTTATTTTCAGGCTTTCAGATATGCCCCTTTCCGCCTTTATTATCAGTGGCAATCACGACAGCGCCGAGCGACTTGCATTTGGCTCAAGAATTATGGAAAGGGCAAATATTTTTATCTCTCCCGTTTATGACGGCACTATTCAAAAGCATACGCTTAAAGACGAGTGGGGAGAAGTGAATATATTTATGCTTCCGTTTATTAAACCTGTTAATGTCAGGCAGGCGTTTCCTGATGAAGAAATAAACGGATATACCGATGCAATTGCTGCGGCAATTTCCAAAATGGACGTTGACGAAAGCAAGAGAAATATTATTATCTCCCATCAATTTGTTACGGGTGCAATCAAGTGCGACAGCGAGGAAATCAGTTTAGGCGGTACGGATAATGTAGATGTCACAGTTTATGATAAATTCGATTATGTTGCACTCGGACATATTCATTCACCGCAAAAGCTTATAAGAGATACTGTCAGATATTCGGGTACTCCGCTTAAATATTCATTTTCAGAATGCAGGCATAAGAAAAGCGTTACGGTTGTTGAAATGGGCGAAAAGGGAAATGTTCAAATAAAGCTTATTCCGCTTATTCCCAAGCGTGATTTAGTTGAAATTGAAGGCAGCTATGACGAACTTATGAGTAAAGATTATTATGAAAAATTAAATCACAAAGAGGACTATTATCATATCACTTTGACTGACGAAAACGATGTTGTTGACGCACTTTCAAAGCTTAGGTGCGTTTATACAAATATTATGAAGCTTGATTATAACAACACCCGAACGAGAAATGCGCTTACAGTTGAAAGTGTGGAAAATGTTAAGGAAAAATCACCGACGGAAATTTTCGGCGAACTTTATTTTAAGCAAAACGGCAGTGATATGAGCAAGGAACAAAGCGAGTTTTTGCAAGGCGTTATAGAAAATGTGTGGGAGGCAGAGCAATGAGACCCTTAAAAATTACAATGTCGGCATTTGGCCCGTATGCAGGTGAAGTCACCCTTGATATGCAAAAACTCGGAAAGAGCGGAATATATCTTATCACGGGCGATACGGGTGCAGGCAAAACGACGATTTTTGATGCGATTTCTTATGCGCTTTACGGCGAGGCAAGCGGGAATTACAGGGAAAATACTACTCTTCGCTCAAAATATGCAAGTGCAGATACACCAACTTTTGTAGAGCTCGAATTTGAATATAATAACGAAATTTATAAAATTAACCGCAATCCGGAATATCCCAGACCGAATAAAAGGGGAGAGGGCTTTACCAAGCAAAGCGCCAATGCCGAGCTTGTTATGCCGGACGGCTCAGTTATAACGAAAATCAAAGACGTTAGTGCTAAGGTTGAGGAGATAATCGGCATTAATAAAAATCAATTTTCGCAAATTGCAATGATTGCGCAAGGTGATTTCAGAAAACTTCTCAATTGTGAAACAAACGAGCGAAGCAAAATTTTCAGAAAGATTTTTAAAACCGAGCCTTATCATAATATTGAAATTAAGCTTTCGAGCCTTTTTAATGAACTTAAACGTAACCGTGAAAAAGAAAAAAGCGGCATTGAGCAGTATATCAATCAGCTTAAGTGCAATGAAAATGACACGCTTTCTATTGAACTTGAAAGGGCAAAGAGCGGTGATGTGCTTATTGAGGATGTTATAAAACTTGCAGGCGAGATTATCAATAAGGATACGCTTGAATATACAAAAACTCAAAAAAACATTGAAAGTATTAATGAAGAAATCGAAAAAATAAATTCAAATATTAAACTTTACGAAAATCAAGAGGCAACAAAGAAAGCATACACAAAAGCGTCTGCCCAGCTTGAAGAACTTAAAACAAAGCGCAATGAGTGTGAAAAAGCTTATAAATCAGCCGAAGCACAAAGAGAAAGGCTTGACGATTTAACGAGAAAAATCAATCTGATTAATTCTAAAATGCCTAAGTATGACGAACTTAAAAGTCTTGAAAACAGCATAAATGAAAGGACACAAAGTTTTGAAAAAAGCAATAATTTACTTAAGCTAAAGCAGCAGGAAATAACGCTGCTTGAAAAAGAAATTGATGAAAAATCAAAGGCTTTGGAAGAAGTCAAGGGTGCAGATTTGCTTGTGCAAAAGCTGACTGCCCAAAAAGAAGAAATCAAGAAAAAAGCAGAAGCGCTAAAAGAACTTAAAACCGAAATTGACAGGTGCAAAACCGAACAAAAAAATCTTAAAAACGCACAGTCTTTTGCAAAATCCGCTTTAGATGAATACGGCGCATTGGAAAATGAATATAATCAAATATATATCGCCTTTTTCAACGAGCAGGCGGGTATAATCGCAGATGAGTTAAAAGACGGCGAGCCTTGCCCTGTTTGCGGTTCAACTTCGCACCCGAATTTGGCAAGAAAAAGTGAAAATGCACCGAGCCAAGCAGACGTTGAATCGGCGCAAAACCTTGTTAAAAAAGCGCAGGAAAAAGCCGATAAAGCAAGGGATACTGCGTCTGCGCTTAAGTCAAGATTTGATGAAATTGCCGCTAATGTAAAGTCTGCAGCTAAAAAGCTTTTCGGCACAGACGACAATGTTTTTGACGATTATAACAGCAACATTAATGCTTTAAAGAAAGAGTATGACGACACTTTAGCTTTGCTTAAAACAGCAAACGAAAAGCTTAATCTTTATCAAAAATTAGATAAAGAAATTCCAAAAATTCAGGAAAAACAAAAATCTCTTTCGGATGAAATATCAACGCTCAATACCCAAAAGGCAAGTGATGAAGCTTTTATTTCGGAAAATACAAAGCGTGTAACCTCTATTAAAAGCGAACTTGATTTCAAAAGTGCCGACCTTGCTAAAGATAAGCTGAAGGAATATACCAACCTTTCAAATGATATCAAAAATGCCATTGAAAAAAGCAAAAATGATTTTGACGATATTAAATCAAAATATGACACGCAAAAGGGTACAAAAGCAAGCCTTGAAAATGCACTTAAAGAATTTAAGGAAATTGATTTAGCCTCTCTTAATGAAAAGTCTTTAAAACTTAATGAGTATAAAAAAGACGTTGATAAAACGGCAAAATCGCTTTATTCTCGCATTGAAAACAATAAATCACGTGTAGATGATATTTCTAAAAAAAGGGATATCCTAAAAGAATATGATGATAAATATGTTTGGCTTAAAGCGCTTAGCGAAACGGCTAACGGCGATATATCGGGCAAGGAGAAAATTACACTTGAAACCTTTGTTCAAATGACGTATTTTGACTCAATTATAAGAAAAGCAAATATCAGGCTTTTGACTATGAGTGACGGTCAATATGAATTGGTGCGCAGGAGCGATGCCGAAACACTTAAGAAAAATGAAGGCTTGGCACTTGATGTTATTGACCATTTTAATGGCTCGTCAAGAAGTGTCAGCACCTTGTCGGGCGGCGAATCGTTTATGGCCTCTCTCTGCCTTGCGCTCGGTCTTTCTGATGAAATTCAATCATCGAACGGCGGAATCAAACTTGATACGATGTTTGTTGATGAGGGCTTCGGCTCTCTTGACGGTGAAGCACTTGACCGTGCTCTTTCTGCGCTTACCTCTCTTTCTCAGGGCAATCGCCTTGTCGGCATAATTTCGCACGTTGATGCGCTATGTGACAGGATAGATAATAAAATAGTTATCACTAAGGACAGAACAATCGGAAGCAATGCTCAAATTATTTGCGATTAAAAAGACGGGCTGAAAATCGTTTCAGCCCGTCTTTTTTATATATGTGCTTCTATGTTTCTGAGTGTTGTGTGAGTTGTATAAATACCGTTTTCGCTGCTCGCTTTGTAATCGCCGCCGTGCTTTTCGGCAATTTCTTTAATGATTTTTGTTCCGTTGCCGTGGCCTTCTTGAATTACTTTTTTTCTGTTTATAAACGGATTTTTTGTATCGATTTTAATAATCTTATCAGTTGCAGTTATTGAAAAATAAATTTCTTTTTTATCACATTCCTTTGTAGCATTAATCGCATTGTCGCAAAGGTTTAAAAGTATTCTTGCAAGGTCGATATTTTTAATTTTAACATTATTTTGAATGTCAACTTCAACATTAAGCTCAATATTTTCAGACTTGGCTTCCTTTGATTTTATGTAAAAAACAGTGTTTATAATATCATTGCCGCAAAGCCTTAAGCCGTCAACTTCAGTAAGTTCATCATTTGACTGATTTAAAATGTCAAGTGCTTGCTCGTTATTACCTGACAAAATAAGCTCTTTAACAGTTAGGTGAATGTTTTTAATGTCGTGCTTGATGTGTCTGAGTCCTTCTCTTTCGGCTTTGATTAATTCAAGGTTTTGATATTCAATTTCATTTTTAGTCGATAATATTAAAAGTTCCGCATTTTTATCGTCTGTTTTTCTTATTGAGTCAACAACAAATATAGTCGCAAAATCGATTATGGCGACAACTATAAAGGTGATGCAAATTATAATGTTTTGATAAAGTAAATCGCCGTTGCTTTCTTCCCAAAACGCCTTTGTTGACGCACAAATGATTAGCGGTAAAATATTGGTTACGGGAAAAATATAAAAATAAAGATATTTTGCTTTAAAATCACTTGCTTTGATTTTGGAAAGCCTTAGGAAAAACGATACAATATATCCGCCAAAAAGATATGTCAGCGCATTTGAAAGGGTGAGCGCTATTGTTGATTTGTAGGTCGGAAGATTATCAATTAACTCCTGATATCCGACTTTGCTCCAAATAAAACTCAAAATTGCACTGCTGCCAATCCAAATAAAAATATACAAACCAAATATCAAAAGCGAGCCTGTAATTTTGTTTTTTGTTTTTGTATCAATGCTTATTGCAAAGATGGCAAATATAAATAAAATCAGCGATACGTAGCTTAATATTACAAAAGCACTGTTATCCGCTTTCTCAGCTAAAAGTTTGGAATATTGGTTGACTAAGTTCCAAGCAGAAATTGATATAAGCGTTGTTATAAGCGTTATAAAGGAATTGAATTTATCTTTATAAAGTGTGTGAATAATCGTGAAAAGAGCAAAGCCTTTGCAAATTGAAAGAATTAAAAGCCAAATTGAAAAGTGACTTAAATCTATTATCTGTCCCATTTATTATCGCAGCCTTTCAAACTAAATGATATTTATGCTATATTTCCAAATATTTTTTGTAATTTTCTGTCAGCGTCTTGTAATTACTTCTTGAAATTGTTATTTGCTCGCCGTTTAGTAATATATATTTGTGCCATTTGAAGCCCAAAACGTAATCAAAATTAACCGCAAAACTTCTGCTGCATTGTTGAAAATTAATACTGCATTTTGAAAGCAAATCTGAAAACTTGATATTTGCCGTTATGCTTTTTCCGTCATTAAAATACAAAACACTTGCTTTATTTTGCGCTTCGATATAAGTAACGTCCTTTAGATCGATTGTTTCGCTTATTTTTTCATGCTCAATTATTATTTTCTGCTTTCGTCTGTTTTCAAGATTTTGAATACATTTATTCAGCGCATTTGAGAGATTTTTTTCATCTGACCTTAATTTGTCAAGATAATATGTCGGTGAAATTTTTGAAATATTATAGATTTCACCCGGATATGACGTTAGTATAACAAGCTCGAAAGTAACGGCAATATCCTCTTTGATAATTTGATTAATTGTATTAATATCACCGAGTAAAACGTCAAGAAATAATATATCTATTTTATTTGAATTTTCCTTTAATTCTTCAAAAGTGGATATGAGCGAAAGTGTGTAGTCAATTCCGATTTTTTCGCATTTTGCCTTTAAATTGTCATATAGTTTTTGCCTGAATATTTTATCGTCATCACAAATATAAATACTGACCATATATTGCTTCTCCTCGAAAAATAAGTAACAAATACAAAAATAAGTATATCACAAATATGACTATATGTCATCAATATTCTGCATTTCACACCCAAAAACAGTCATTTCACACCACATATATTTACTTTTCGTCAAAATAATGATAAATTAATGATAATTTAATAAAGTATTATGAATGAATTGGATATCCAAAAGAAATTCTGACAAAGAAAAAGGAACAGTGAGAATAAAATCTCGCCGTTCCTTTTTTGTTATATTTATAATCTTAAATCGTCCTCTTTGCGTTTTTTGCTTTGGTTGATTGAAATCGGAATTATTGCGCCTACACCGCCGCCGATTGCCAAACCGATAATTAAAAATAGCCACCAGAGAGAAAATTTTGACTTCTTTTTATCCATGTCGCTGTCGCTTTTTACCGCTTTCTTTTTAATAATCGTGCTTGAAAGGGAAATGCTTTCTTTGTAGCTTTTTCCGAAATCGTCCTCATAACTCAGCGTTGCCGTGCCTTTTACGTCGCCGAGCTTAGATGAACTTACCTGAAAATTAGCGCTTCCCGTCTTGCTTTCGCCTGCCTTTATCATGCCGATAAAGAGGACTCCTCCCGTTTCAAGTCCGTCAATGTCAAAGCTGATTTTTGCATTTCTTATTGCCGATTTGCCCGTGTTCATCAAATTTACTTCCATAGTAGCCGTATCGTCCTGCGTAAGCTTTTTTGGAAGAATAATGCCGTCATAATCAAGCGCCGTCTTTTGCTTGACATTAATTAAAATATTATCCGAGCTTTCAAACGAGGTGAAATATTTGTCCTCATAAGTGCTTGCCAAAACGAGCTTGTGCTCTCCTATTTCAGCCGTTTTTGAGGCGGTTAATTCAATATTTAACGTGTAAGTGCCCTTTGGCTTTATTTCATCAACAAAAAAGGTTTCCCTTTTGAATTTAATGTCGTTTTTTTCCTCGCTTATAGTAAGTTTCAAATTCTTAATGGATTTGTCCTTGCTCTCATTTTTTAGAATTACGGATAAATTTGCACTTTTTGACGGCGATACGTATTTGCCGTCAAGAGAGTAGGAGGTGACGATTAATTGCGGGCGGGAGGCATTTTGCGTTGTTTTCTTTTTAGCCGCCTTTTTTGTTGTTGAAGCTTTCTTTTTCTTTGTAACATTTATTGATATTTGCGACGTTGACGTATATTGAGCATAATCATCGTCCTCATATTCTAAGCTGACAGCCAGCTTGTGCACACCCTCGCTTGCCGTTTTCGTCGCTCTTATTGTGGCGGTGTATGTGTAGGTGGAATTTGGAATGATTTTATCAATATAGCCTGAATTTACACCTATTGTGCTTATTTCGTTTGCCTCGTCGCTTAGAGTGATTGCAATGTTGTTTATATTTTTCTTTAGGCTGTGGTTTTTTAGTTTTATTTCAAGTGTTGCGCTTTCGTTTGGCTTTAAATCAGGCTTTGAAAGGGTATAGCTTTCCACCATTAACCGTGGTTGCGATGCACTTTGAGTATCGCTCGGTGCGGTGTCGTCCTCCTCTGCAAAAGCCGTCATACCAAAGCTAAAGCATAATATTATTGAAATAAATATACAAAGTAGCTTTTTCATAATTTTCCTCTATAATTCTCTTATATTTTCAACTATGCTGTTTTTCATTTCTTTTCTTACCTTTACCCATAAGTTAATTGAACAAATTATAAACAAAACTATAACAATGCCTATCGCTGCCCAAGGATAGAACTCTAATGTATAACTTTCACTTGCATAGTAATATTTTTCAACTAAAAATTTGATGAAATAGCTTATAATGTATACACCAAAGCCTATACCTGTGCCCCAAACAAACATTGACCTCATTTGATAAATGAATGATTTTGTAAGCTCTCTTTCATCTGCACCGACTGCTCTTAATGTGCCGATTGCTTTTTTGCTCTCTCTTATTCTGGCACTCATAGCGTTGTTAATAATGCTTGCACAAACGGCTAAACAAATTATCATTATGCTTGTAAGAGATGCAATCATTATTATTTGATTTTGTCTTATTTGCTCGTTTTGCTGATATATTGAACCGACATAACCGTCATACTTTGTGGCAAATTCGCTTAACTCATTTGTTATTTGCTCGTCAATTTTGTCGTTGACTTCTTCGCTTGATTTGATTTCAATAGAATTGTAATTGAGCGTCTTGTTAAAAGTTCTCATACCGTCAATGGTAGTTAAAACTTGAATATTAGAGCCAAGGTCACCTTCTTCTTCGCTGCCACCGGTGCTGCTTGGCCGAATGATTGCGCCGACAGTTGCAGTTTTTACTGTTTTGTCAGGAAGTTCAAATGTGATTTTATCACCGACTTTAAACGGAGTTTCGGCAATTAAAATAGATTCGTATCTGCCGAGTTTCTTGCCTATTTCTTTGTCAGCATTTGTGTCAAATCCACTTTCATTGCCGCTTACAAAAGCTGTAAGCTCAAGCTTTTTTGGTGAGGCAACAATTACTTCTTCGCCGGTTTTCAGCTTAGAATAATTTATTTCACCCTCAACATTATTTTTGATGTTCTTAAAATATGAATTTTCATAGGCTGTGATTTCAAGGCCTATGTATTCCTTGTTCGTATTAAGGTCCTTTTTGCCTTCTTCGTAGCTTGAATTTGGTTTGCCGTTTTTGATTAAATCACGGTACTGATTTGTGCTTTTCAGCATTTGGTCACCGGGCAAAAAAGTATCACACATCACAACACGGAAAAAGTCGTCAATCTCGTCTCTAAGCATATTTATGTTCATACTTTTTTCACCGCTTACTTCACCGATATATTGCATATCGGCTATTTCCTGTTTTTCAGCTTCGCTTAATCCTTTTTCGTTGGCAAAGGAAATATAATAATCGTAATTGTTGTTTGAAAAATAATTTTTTGTATCGTTGATGACATTTGCAAAGCCGAAGCTTGAAACGATAATTGTAAGCGCAAGAATTACGCTGACTGTTATTCTGCTGCCGTTGTAAAAGCCTAAATTTCTTTTTGCAATGTGCTTTGCCACATCAAATTCTTTTTTTGATTTAATCTTTTTATTTTTAAATTTTCTTGCCGTTTCAACATCTCTTATTGCCTGCATAGGTGATACTCTTGATGCAGAAATAAGTGGTATAAATGCGGCAAGTAAAACAACGATTTCGCTTGTAACAGCCGCAATTAAAAGCGAAATTACACTTTTTGTCATAACAGCGTCTTTAACAGCAAATTTTAACACAAGGCTGATAATCAAATAAGAAATAATTATACTTATAGGTGTACAAATGAGGGAAATAATAAATGCTTCTCTGCCGAAAATATTTATTATCTGCCTTTTTGTTGTACCGACGGCACGAAGCATACCTATTTGCTTTTTTCTATCCTTTAAATTACTGTTAAACGAATTGATTATCGCAACGCAGGAAGCGAAAATAAGCACTGCCATTATTACAATTACAAAAGCGCTGCCGGAAAATAAATTGTCAACATTAGTTTGCACATAGCACTTTGTGTTATATTTGTTATAATCACTGCTGGAAATGTTTTTTTGAGCAAAATACTCGTCGATGTCCACGCTTCGCTTTTTTTCGGCTTGAGTGTAATAAACGATTTTTTCCTTTCCGCCGTTTTCAATCTTTTCTTTGTTTGAAACAACTATGGCAGGAATTAATGTGTCGTAATCTTTTGCATCGTAGCTGTAGCTTATTATTGATTTTTTATCGCTTAGTATGCCGGTTAACTTGTATTTTTTAACTATGGTTTTGTAGTATTTTGTATTGCCGTTTTGAATGTCGAGGTTAAGCGTGATTGTATCGCCGACTTTTGCATTCTTTAAACCAAGCTTTATAAGCTGCGCTTTTTCTATTGCGGCTTCGCCCTGATTTTGAGGGTATTTGCCGTCAAGCAGTATAGGGTTTGAAAGTTCTTTGCCTTTTTTATCAAAATAGCCTACATTTGAGCCTAAGTATTTGTTTTGCTTGTCGGTATAAGCGTAGCCCAATGTGTGCGCTTCGCCGTAGGCTGTTATTATGCCTTCGCTTTTCATCTCGTTTAAATTCTCGTCGCTGAGACTGCTTGATTCAAAAATTTCGCTCTGATATCCGTGCGTTTTGTAGTGATTTGAAATATATGTTTCCTTTGCGGCGGAATATAAAAACACAATACTGCTTGAAAGCACCATTGCAAGAATAATGCCGATAATCATAATTGTGTATTGCTTTTTTCTATTTTTTATATTTCCGAGCGCAAGGGTATTAACTGTCAACTTCTTTTTCAATTTTCAGCCACCGCCTTTGTGTCGGCAATTATTTTGCCGTCCTCAATGGTGAGTATTCTGTCTGCTTGCTCGGCAACGTGCAAATCGTGGGTTACAAGTATGAGTGTAATTCCAAATTCCTTTGCACAATATTTTAAAAGTGAGAGCACTTCTTGACCGCTCTTTTTGTCAAGATTACCCGTAGGCTCGTCTGCAAAAAGGATTGACGGCTTGTTTGCAAGTGCTCTTGCTATTGCAATTCTCTGCTGTTGACCGCCCGAAAGCGCACTCGGCAAATGCGAAAGCCTGTCTTCGATTCCGAGCATTGTTATAATCTTGTTTATGTATTCCTCGTCAACCTTTTTCTTATCAAGCATAATGGGCAAAACTATGTTTTCGTATCCCGTCAGCTCGTTTACAAGATTGTAGGACTGAAAAACAAAGCCAAACCTTCTTCTTCTCAAAATCGAAAGCTGATTGTCGCTGTAGTCGCTGAGCCTTTTTTCACCGTAAATTACATAGCCGCTCGTTGCATTTTCAAGAGAGGAGAGAATGTGCAAAAATGTGGATTTGCCTGAGCCTGACGGACCTGTCACGGCACAAAATTCTCCCTGCTCAAACGATATGCTCACGTTGTCAACCGCCTTAACGGTGCTGTCTGAGCTAATGTATTCCTTTGTGAGGTCTTTACATTCGATTATTTTCATTTTGCTTTTCCTTTCGATGTTAATTTTTTTCTTTATCTTAATAATACAGCGCCAATCTTTAATTAAACTTACTTTAATCTTAAGATTTCGTAATGTTTTGAAATAATGACAAAAAATCCGCCCGATTTATTCAAAAGGGCGGTATTTTGATTTCTTATTTACAGCGCCTCGTAGCCGTCAATTTTAGGCAGGCATATTGTAATGCATAAGCCATCGTTTTTGTTTTGCGCCGTGATAAGAGCGTGGTGGCGCTCAATAATTGCTTTGCTTATTGCAAGCCCGATGCCCGTATTGCTTTTTGCAGAGTTTTCAGCCTTGTAGAAACGGGTGAAAAGATTCGGTATTTCCTCTTCCGCCATTCCGCCGCCGTCATCTTCAATCTCTATTGTTGCCGAGCGTTCGCTGTCTGTTATTGTGATTTTAATATTTCCTTTATCGTCTGTGTGTTCGCAGGCGTTTTTTATTATGTTTGAAAGTGCCTCGTAAATCCATTCTCTGTCGCACCTGATTTTGCTGGTGCCGTTTAACTCAAAATTTTTCTCCTTAAAAAGCGGCTTGAAATCTAAAATGAGCTTTTGGCATATTTCGCTAAGGTCGTTTTGTTCAAAATTCATATAATATGTGTCAAGTTTGACCTTTTCAAGCTTCAAAAGCTTATATATCAGCTGCTCTGTTTTGTCGATTAATTCAAGCTCCTTTTGTGCGTGTGTGTTTTCACCGCTTGCAAGGTCCATTTCGCAGTAAAGCCTGAGCGCCGCAATCGGAGTTTTAAGTTGGTGCGATATGTCGGATATAAATTGGACGTTTTTCTTGTTTTCGTTATACAGCTTGCCTTTTTCAAGATTGACTAATTCCTCAAGGTCACCCACGGCATTTTGAAGCCGTGCAAAATCGTTATCCCAAAGGCTTATTTGCATTGTTTTTCCCTGATTTGTAAATTCATCAATACTCTCAATCAAGGCTCGTGTGTCCTTTTTTAGCTTGTAATTTTGGATTAAGAGGATAAAGGATATCAAAAGCAATATACCGCATAAAATTGAAAGGATAATAATTTTCATATATTTTCCTCCCAACGATATCCTATTCCTCTTACGGTCGCAATTTTATCTGCTCCGATTTTCTCTCTGAGTCTGCTTACATGAACAGATAATGTGTTGTCGTCAATAAAATTGCCGCTGTCGTCCCAAATGCTTTGCAAAAGGCTTGACCTTGTGACTATTGCACCGTTGTTTCTTATAAGCATCGAAAGAATTTGAAATTCCGTTTTCGTGACAAATATATTTTGATTGTTCTTTTTAACCGTCATATTATTTGTGTCAATTACCAAATCACTGCTTACAAAATTTTGAAAAGCATTTCTTCTGATAAGCGCACGTATTCTTGAAAGAAGCTCTAAAAGCTTAAACGGCTTTGTAACATAATCGTCACCGCCGGCATCAAGCCCTCTTACTATTTGGTATTCCTCATCGCAGGCAGTTAAAAACAAAATAGGCGTGGTCACTCCCTGCGCTCTAAGTTTTTCGCATAAATCAAATGAAGAGCCGTCGGAAAGCATAACGTCAAAAATAAGCAGGGAAAAGCGTTTTTCTTTAATGATTATCTCTGCCTTTTTGATACTTTCGGCACTTTCAACTTCATAATCTCTGCCTTGCAGCATTTCTAAAAGCCCGTCACGAAGATAAGCATCATCTTCAAGTAAAAATATCTTCTCTGCCATAACCTTTTTCCGCCTCTTTTTTGTTTGTATATAATTTAGTTTATAATATCATAATTTTTTATATTAAACAACAAACCTTACGATAACTTAAGAAAAAAGATGAGTTGAAAATTAATCGACTCATCTTTTCTTTTACATATTATATTATTCCGCCGTTTACACCGAGAATTTGGGCGGTGATATATTTGTTTTGCGTGAGATAAAAGATTGCGTCTGCAACTTCCTCACTTGTTCCCAGCCTGCCTAAAGGCACTTCCTCTTCAAGCTCATTTTTGTCAAACATATTGTTCATTCTTGTGTCAATTATTCCGGGGCATACGCAGTTTACCGTTATGCCGCTTGGTGCAAGTTCCTCTGCAAGCGAACGTGTTAAACCGATAACTGCCGCCTTGCTCATTGAATATGCAATCTCGCACGAAGCACCCGTTTGCCCCCACATTGATGAAACGTTGACTATTGCGCCCTCGTGATTTTTGAGCATAAGCTTGATTGCTTCTCTTGAGCAAAGAAAATACGACCTTGCATTAACGCTCATTATTTTGTCGTATTCCTCTGCCGTGGTGTCGTTAATTTGCTTAATAAGGCTTATTCCCGCATTGTTTACAAGAATGTCAATATTTCCAACCGTTTTAAACAGATTTAATATATCTTTTTCATTTTCTAAGTTACATTTGATTTTTGTAACGCCGTCAAAATCCGGCTTTGTTTGGTTATATGTCACAAAAACATCATATCCCTTTTGTGCAAAAAGCATAGCCGTCGATTTGCCGATACCCGTTGCACCGCCCGTAATTAAAACTTTTTTCAAGCTAACACTCCTAAGCTTTTTCTTTGATTATATCATTATAAAACGTCTTTTTCAAATAAAGTTGTAATTTTACTTAAATTATTGTATAATATCATCACTAATTTTCACAGAGGTGTAAATATGAGCGATACAAAAAGAGATTTTTCTACAATCAGCATATATATTGATGAAAACGAAAATATGATTGGTATTCCTTGCGGTGAAAGCGATAAATACGGGATTGCGGATATTGATAAGGTCGTTCTTCTTAAAGCACCTTATTCCGACAGCCAAATTGAAAGCTTTGTTGAAGAGGTTATTTCTTATTGCTATACCAAAAAACACAATGATTCTTCTCCGCTTTCAACTATTGAAAAGTACACTAAAAAAACAGGCTTTGTAAACGCAACTGCCGATTATACACTTATTTCGATTGTTAAAACTAATGATACATATTCTCTTATGCCTACTTTTAACGATTTTGAAAGAGGCCCGCTTGTTATTGATGATGATGAAAGAATTATTCTTGCAAATTACCAAAAGGGTGAGCTTGCAGAAATTATGAAGGATTTTATCCAAATTTATGTTAAGGCTAATATGTTTTATAAGGAAAAGCAGGAGCTTGAAGAGGAAAAGAAAAGAAGAGAGAATAACTGATTTTAATGAAAAGCTTTGTTATATCCAAGCGTGACGCAGGAACAAGAGTTGACAGGTTTATTGAAAAGACCTTTGAGTCTGTTCCCAAGTCGCTTATGTATAAGGAAATAAGAAAAAAGAATATTAAAGTTAATAAAAAGCGTTGCACAAATGACCAAAAGCTTAATGAGGGCGATTTACTTGAACTTTATCTTAAGGACGACGTGCTGAAGTTAAAGGTCAAGCATCTCGATTTTATGAAAGCGTCAGACGAACTTGATATTGTTTATGAAGATGAAAATGTTATCATAATCAACAAAAAGGTTGGCATTTTGTGTCATCCCGACGGTAAGGAATATATTGATAACCTTGTTGCAAGGCTGAAAAAATATCTTTACAAAAAAGGGGAATGGTCGCCTGAAACGTCAAGCTTTACTCCGTCACTTGCTAACAGAATTGACAGAAACACAGGCGGTCTTGTGCTCGGTGCTAAAAATCTTGAAGCACTTAAAATTCTCAATGCAAAGATTAAATCAAGAGAGATTGAAAAGTATTACTTAACCGTGGTTTACGGTAAAATGCCGAAAAGTGAGGAAACGTTGACTGCATTTCTTACTAAAGACGAGAGGAAAAATCTTGTCAAGGTAACAGATAATCAGGCTGAAGGCTCTAAAAAAATTATTACCAAATATAAGGTGCTTGATTATTATGACGATGCATCTCTTCTTGAAATTGAACTTTTAACAGGAAGAACTCACCAAATCAGGGCGCATCTTGCACATATCGGTCATCCTCTTTACGGCGACGGTAAATACGGCAGGGAAGAGGGCAGATACCGTCAGGCGCTTTACAGCTATAAGCTTAAATTTGCATTTGATGACGATAATTTGCTGTCCTATTTGAGCGGCAGGGTGTTTCAGGCAAGTGATATCAAACTGCTCGATGATTATAAGGAGAAAAAATTCAAATGAAAAATAAATTATATCGCATAATTTCACCCGTTACGCTTTTGATAGTTTTGGCACTTGACGCAGCCACTGTAGCTTATGCCGTTTTTGCGGTTAAAAAGCTTATCCAAAATGTGAGCGTTTACTCCGTTCTTTTTGCGATTATTGACCTTTTTGCAATAGTCGTTGCCGTACTTGTGAGCAAATATGTTGTAAGTCAAGGAATTGTTTTTGGAGATAAAACGTTTGAATTTACCGCTCATGATGAAAACAATGTGTTTAATTATGATGATGTTGAAAATATTAAAATCCATAAAGACACAAAGGCAAGCCTTAAAAAGAATTTTAATGACAGGCAGTCGCAGGTTATAATTACTCTTAAAAACGGCGGGGTTGTTACAGTTGATATTGGACTTACTTCAATGAAAAAGCTTAAAAAAATAGAAAATGAAATTAATTCCCACCTAAATTAAAAATAAGCAATGTAAGACTTCGAGAAAGTGAGATAAATTTCGTTTTCTTGTGAGTGGAGCTGTACGTGTGTACTGCCCACT
>ULXY01065314.1_pt1 | contig 22878 bp, 20 predicted proteins | sample 1961741 | NCBI WGS metagenome assembly ULXY01 (sample SAMEA4835851, study PRJEB28245) | human gut metagenome | biome: gut microbiome; material: fecal sample | place: Denmark | collected 2008
CCCATTACAACAACCCAAGCTTCGGCTATGGTGGTTATTGCCTGCCAAAGGATACCAAGCAGCTCCTTGCAAACTATGCCGATGTTCCAGAGAACCTGATAGAGGCAATCGTAGAGAGCAACCGTACCCGTAAGGACTATATTGCTGATGCCGTACTCCAGAAGGCTGGCTATTATAACGAGAATAGTTCTTTTGATGCTAGCAAAGAGCACAGCTGCGTGATTGGTGTCTATCGTCTAACTATGAAGTCAAACAGCGACAACTTCCGCCAGTCTGCTATCCAAGGCATTATGAAGCGTATCAAGGCAAAGGGTGCAGAGGTTATCATCTATGAGCCAACCTTGGAAGATGGAAGTACATTCTTTGGTAGCAAGGTTGTAAATGATATGAATGCTTTCAAGAAGCAGAGTCAGGCAATTATTGCCAACCGATATGATGCTTGTCTGGATGATGTAAAGGACAAGGTATACACTAGAGATATTTTTAGAAGAGATTAAGATTATGGTAAGTTATAATATAGATTTAACGGGCAAGACAATCCTTGTTACAGGTGCAGCCGGATTTATCGGCAGCAATCTTGTAAAGCGTTTGTTTAATGATGTGGAGAACATCAAGGTGATAGGTATTGATAGTATTACAGATTACTATGATGTGAATATCAAATATGAGCGTTTGAAGGAAATCGAGGCAATGGATAAAGACTGGACGTTTGTTCATGACTCTATTGCCAATAAGGAGGCTATCGAGAAAATCTTCTCTGATAACCAGATTTCTGTGGTTGTCAACCTTGCTGCCCAGGCAGGAGTACGTTATAGTATTACTAATCCTGATGCCTATATCCAGAGTAACCTTATTGGCTTCTATAACATCTTGGAGGCTTGTCGTCATCATGAGGTTGAACATTTGGTTTACGCCTCTTCTTCTTCTGTTTATGGAAGCAACAAAAAGGTGCCATATTCAACTGACGACAAGGTGGATAATCCTGTAAGTCTATATGCAGCTACCAAGAAGAGCAATGAGCTGATGGCTCATGCGTATTCTAAACTCTATAATATTCCAAGTACGGGCTTGAGATTCTTCACCGTGTATGGTCCTGCTGGTCGCCCTGATATGGCATACTTTGGATTTACCAACAAGCTGGTGAAGGGCGAAACCATCAAGATCTTCAACTATGGTAACTGCAAGCGTGACTTTACTTATGTGGATGATATCGTGGAGGGTATCATGAGAGTGATGCAGCATGCTCCAGAGAAGCAGAATGGTGAGGACGGTTTGCCTATCCCTCCATATAAGGTATACAATATCGGCAACTCTCATCCAGAAAATCTTTTGGAGTTTGTAAGTATTCTGCAGGAGGAACTGATTCGTGCAGGAGTCTTACCTAAAGATTATGACTTTGAGGCACATAAGGAACTAGTACCAATGCAACCAGGTGATGTACCTGTTACTTATGCAGATACAACACCTTTGGAAGAAGATTTTGGTTACAAGCCATCAACTTCTTTGCGTGATGGATTACGTGCTTTTGCCGAATGGTTTAAAAAATATTATTTGTAAAAAATGAATATAATTAAGACCGAAATAGATGGCGTGCTCATTATAGAGCCACGCCTCTTCCGCGACGCTCGTGGCTACTTCTTCGAGAGCTTCAGCGAGCGAGAGTTTGAAGAGAAGGTTGCCCCAATCCTGGGACACAGTGTGCACTTCTGCCAAGACAATGAGTCAATGAGCAGTTATGGTGTGATGCGAGGTCTGCACTTCCAGCTTCCACCATATACCCAGAGTAAGTTGGTACGCTGCGTAAAGGGTAGAGTACTTGATGTAGCAGTTGATATCCGTAAAGGATCACCAACCTATGGCAAGCATGTGGCTGTAGAACTGACAGAAGACAATCATGTCCAGTTCTTCATCCCAAAGGGCTTTGCCCATGGCTTCGCTGTCCTCTCAGAAACAGCCGTCTTCCAATACAAGTGTGATAACTTCTATCATCCAGAGGCTGATGGAGGTATCAGCATCCTTGATGATTCCCTTGGTATCGATTGGAAAATCCCAACAGAACATGCCAATCTCTCTGAGAAAGATACGAAGCATGCAATGCTGAAGGACTTTGATAGTCCTTTTGATGTCAATGTGGATTTATACAAATAAATATTAAACACTACTCACTAAACATTAAAGGAAATGAAGGGAATTGTATTAGCAGGTGGTAGCGGTACACGCTTGTACCCAATCACCAAAGGTATCAGCAAGCAGCTGATTCCAATCTTTGATAAACCGATGATATACTACCCAATATCAGTATTGATGTTGGCAGGTATCCGTGAAATACTCATTATTTCAACCCCTTTCGACTTGCCAGGCTTCAAGCGCCTCTTAGGCGATGGAAGCCAGTTCGGAGTCAAGTTCGAGTATGCCGAGCAGCCATCACCAGATGGCTTAGCCCAAGCCTTCATTATCGGAGAGAAATTCATTGGTAATGATTCCGCTTGCCTTGTATTGGGCGATAACATCTTCTATGGTGCAGGATTGAACCAGATGCTGCATCAAGCAGTTGTAGATGCTGAACAGAATAACAAGGCTACCGTCTTTGGCTATCGAGTAAGCGATCCTGAGCGATATGGAGTTGCTGAGTTTGATGAGCAAGGCAATTGCCTGAGCATTGAAGAGAAGCCTGAGCATCCTAAGAGCAACTATGCTGTGGTAGGCTTGTACTTCTATCCTAATAAGGTGGTGGAAGTGGCCAAGCATATCAAGCCTTCCGCTCGTGGTGAGTTGGAAATTACCACCGTTAACCAGGAATTCCTGAAGGATAAGGAGCTGAAGGTACAGACCATGGCAAGAGGATTTGCCTGGCTCGATACCGGAACTCATGATTCCCTTTCTGAGGCATCCACCTTTATCGAAGTTTTGGAGAAGCGCCAGGGCTTGAAGGTGGCTTGTCTGGAAGGAATCGCATACCGTCAAGATTGGATTACTGCAGAACAATTGAGAGAGAATGCTCAGCCAATGTTGAAGAATGACTATGGCAAGTATCTACTTTCTGTTCTCGATGAAGGCAAGGAAACATTGAAGAAGAATTTGGAATTCTAGATTATAATAATAAAGAAGCAAAGAATTTAAGTTTAGTGATTAGTTAGATATAAAATATTCCAAAGGTAGGCGAAGCATCATAAGCATTTTTTATGAGCTACTTTTCGCTTTTGGTGTGGAGCCTACCTTATTTTAATAATAAACATAAATTGTTGATAACAAAAATATTATCGATAGTTAATTAACAAGTAAAGAAATGAAAATTGTATTACGACCAATTACTCTTCAAGATGGAGTCCATCTTGTTAAGTGGAGAAATGATGAAAATGTATTAAACCATTGTCTTTCTAGAGCAAAGATTACAGAAGAATCAAATGCAGAATTCTTCAAAAACTTTGTTGAGACAGGTAAGTATAAGCAATTTATGGTAGAGCGTATTGATGAGGATTTTCCTATTGTTGCTTATCCAATAGCTACAGTATATTTGAAGGATATGGATTATACTAATAAGCGCTGTGAACTTTGTATCTTTACTAGTACAGATACAGAGTGGACACCTGAAAGTCAAAGTCAGGCTATCCATATGTTAGTAGAAAAAGCATTTAACGAATATGGTATGCATAAGGTTTATTCTTACGTATTCTTTAAGTTTGCCGATGAGGTAGAACTCTTGAAAAATGCAGGATTCTCATCTGAAGCGATTCTTAAGGATGAGGCTATTAATGAAAATGGTGAGTACGAAGATATTGTAAGATTAAGTATCCTAAAGCCATAAATCAGTATGCCAAAATCAAGCGGTGTCATAGGATCTTTGTTATGGAAGGGTGGTGAAAGAGCGATGGTTCAAGGATTAGGACTTTTGATTCAAGTTGTCCTTGCTCGTCTTTTATTACCTAAAGATTTTGCAAGTCTGGCAATTATTAATGCAATCATTAATTATCTTGGTATTTTTGTTCAAAGTGGCTTGTCTATTGCTGTAGTTCAGAAGAAAGAGTTGTCAGAGAAAGATTTATCCAACCTTACATCAATAAGCTTATTTGTTGCATTAATACTTTTTATAGGATTATATTTCATAGCACCATTCGTAAGTGAATATTACAATATTGAAGAATTGACTTGGCCAATTCGAGTTATGGGAATTTCTTTGTTCCTTTTCTCTTTCAATTCCATTCAAACTGGTTTACTTACAAGAAAGATGATGTTTCGCAGCATTTTCTTTCGAAGTATGTTGGCAACGCCTTTGTCTGGTATCATTGGTATTGCTATGGCATATATGGGAATGGGAATTTGGGCTTTGGTTGGTTATTATCTTACTAATATCCTATCAATAGTCATCTTTATGAATATGATTCCAGAACTTCGTCTTAAATTAGGATTTTCTTGGCAAAGTGCGAAAGAAATATATGGGTTTAGTATAAAGATTATTGGAACAAATCTTATCAGTGCAGGTGGAGATACTATCCGTACAATGACAATTGGAAAGGTATTCTCACCAGAGAAACTGGCTTTCTATGATAGAGGATATAGCTATTCTTCCTTGGTTACACAGGTGGTGAATACATCGTTATCTTCAGTGTTGCTTCCTGTCTTTTCTCGTCAGCAAGATGATATTCAAAAGTTAAGAGAACTGGCAAGACGTTCTGTTTCGATGTCTGCATTTGTTATGATACCTATCTTAGTATTTGTTGCAGTTGCAGCTCAACCTTTAGTCTCCTTTGTGTTGTCGGAAAAATGGTTACCATGTGCCGTCTTTTTGAGCTTGTTTTGTATTCTACGTATTCCTGGAATTATAACTTCTATAGATAAAGATGTTTATTATTCTTTAGGAAAAAGTCAAATTGGACTTTATTATGAAATAGGTCTTTTAGCAGTAAACTTATTGTCTCTGACCTTAATGATTCCTTATGGGGTTTGGGCTATTGCAATAGGTTATACAGTTGTAGAATTCTTAGGAAATTTTATCTTATGTATCATCAGCAGTAGAGTCTTTGGTTATTCCCTTTGGGATAGATGTAAAGATTTGGTAAAACCGGTTTTCAACTCTGCGGTTATGGCAATGGTTGCTTATGCAATGACCCGGTATTTTGAAAGAGACTATGTATTGGTAGCAATGCAAATGTTTGTTTCGGGGGTGGTGTATATTTTAATGTCATGGATAACTCATGATAAGAATTTATTCCAAGTAAAAAATATAATTCGGAATAGAAGGTCAGGCAGAATACATGGATAGAACTGATATTATTTTAGGTGAGCCTCAGTGGAAAGTTTTAGAGAGTAAGTATCTATTCAAACACAGATTTCTAACGGTTCGTTCTGATAGAGTTCAATTACCAACAGGGATAATTCTTGATAATTACTTCGTGATAGAAAACCAAGATTGGGTTAATGTGATTGCTCTTACAAAAGAGGGACAATTTGTTCTGGAAAGGCAATATAGGCATGGTATAAGAAAAACTGGTATAGAAATTTGCGCAGGGATGATTGATGATGGTGAAACTCCTTTGCAAGCAGCTCAAAGAGAACTTTTAGAAGAAACTGGGTATGGTGGAGGAGAGTGGATTGCATATGGTGAATCAACTCCTAATCCTGCTTCAATGACGGTTACGAACTATACATATTTGGCTAAAAATGTGGAGATTTTGTCAGAACCACGTTTAGAACCAACAGAAAATATAGAAGTATTCTTAGCATCTCCAAATGAAGTTTTTCATTATCTCAAAATGGAATATATCTCAGAAGGCGTTATGCAAGCGCCATTGTGGAGATTTTTTTGTGAAAACAAATTGTATTTTTAATTTTTAATTTTTTATAATATGTCAATACAAGTATTGAAACCAAAATTCGAGGTTGATGAATGCCTCGAAGCTGTACGAGAGTGTCTCGAAAAGGGATGGACAGGTATGGGATTTAAAACTGTTCAATTCGAAGAGGCTTGGAAAGAGTATACAGGTCACAAGTATGCTTATTATCTCAATTCTAATACTGTAGGTCTTCATCTTGCAGTGAAAATTTTAAAGATGCAAAATAATTGGGCTGATGGTGATGAGATTATTACAACGCCTATTACTTTTGTTTCTACTAATCATGCTATTATGTATGAGAACATGCATCCTACATTTGCTGATGTAGATGAGTATCTTTGCCTTGATCCTGCTAGTGTTGAGAGTAGAATCAACACCAAAACACGTGCTGTCATTTTTGTTGGATATGGCGGTCGTGTTGGACAGCTTGATAAGATAATTGAGATTTGTAAAAAACATAATCTCAAATTGATTTTGGATGGTGCTCATATGGCTGGTACTCGTGTGAATGGAGTAACTCCTGGAACATGGGATGGAGTAGATGTTACAGTTTATTCTTATCAGGCAGTAAAGAACTTGCCTACGGGTGATAGCGGTATGATTTGCTTCAAGAATGAAGCAGATGATAAGCTTGCTCGCCAATTGGCTTGGTTAGGAATAAATAAAGATACTTATGCTCGTTCTAATAAGGGAACTTATGCATGGAAGTATGATGTCGATTACGTTGGATATAAGTATAATGGTAATGCTATTATGGCTGCCATTGCTCTTGTGCAATTGAAGTATCTTGATCGTGATAATGCTCGTCGTCGCCAAATTGTTGAAATGTACAATGAGGCATTTGCTAACAATCCTAAGATTAAGATAGTTGGTGCTCCCTATCATGAAGAATGTTCATATCATATTTATGAGTTGATAGTTCCTGATCGTGAAGCGTTACTTGGAAAGTTGGCCGAGAATGATATTTATGGTGGTGTTCATTATCGCGATAATATTGAATATAGTATGTATCGCTATGCTGAAGGTACTTGTCCTAAGGCTCGTGAAATAAGTGAGCATATTATCACATTGCCTATGCATATGTGGCTTACTGATGAAGAGGTTCATCAAATAGCAAAGATTGTGAATGACTTTGTGAAGTAATAAAACATGGTACAGCTGGCAGTACAGGTATTCTGTAAAGAAGTGGTTCGATACCACCTGCCAGTACTAATTTTAAAATGAGTATAAATTATGAAAAATAAAGTCTATTATGGAGAATATACGTTGAAGCATTGGATAAAGTTGATGCTAACTCGCAATATTATTCTTCCTGACTATCAGCGTCATTTTGTCTGGAGAGAACGAGACTTTAAGCGACTTTTACAATCGCTAAAGGATGGTCAGTTTGTTCAACCTGTAACGATAGCATTATATAATGATGGTGTTACTAAGCAGAATTTAATACTTGATGGGCAACAACGATTAACATCATTGTTATTGGCCTATCTAGGATATTTTCCAGATAAAAAGAAATTTGAAACAGGAGTTTGTGCGAGGGTAGCAAATGAAGATGATAGTGCCTTAGATGATACTCCACCAAATGGAATAGAAGGTTTCCTATGGCAATATTCTGAATTATTAAAATACGGAAACAATAAGTATGAGATTATCTCGAAGATTTGTACGGATGACAGATATACTGTATTAACTGATGAACTAATAACTGGGCTTACCGATGAGTTTTTCAAAAATACATATCTTGGTTTTTCATATGTTGTGCCCGAAAGTACGGTTTCAACAGAAGTTCAAAAAAACTTTTCTCAGTTGTTTAGGAATATCAACTACTTTGGTAAGAAACTTGAACCTATGGATAGTCGTAAGTCATTGTATTATCAGAATTTAGAGTTAACAAGTTTCTTTGAAGGTAAATGTGAAGACGGTACTGACATCTTTGGTGATTTGAGAATAATGGAAGATTTGCAGCCGAGTAACATAGATTTTGTAAGGTACTTAGCCATTCTGTCGCAATATATGGTATCAACAAGACAAGATGATGCTAAAGATGTATTGGTTGGTTATTCAGCCTATAGTTCAAGAGAAAGTTTCTATGCAGATTACGTTTCTTTTATATTAGGTGTAGAGCAAGAAGATAGAATAGATAAATTTAATAATTTCCATTTTAATATTGTATTCCCAAATTCTGAATGGAAAGAACGTTTTTATCGACTTCGTGATGCCGTTGCTAGGATTAAAGAAATTGCATGTTTGAATGATAATACAGCATTCAATGCATGGTATGAGGCAGATTACTGGTTATTCGGTTTGATATATCATATTTTGTTCTTAGGTAAAGAATTGAATGATAGCCTTGTTTTTATGAATCAGTATAACAGAAGAATAAGATTGGAAGAAGCGATTAATAAAAGAATCGCTAATGATAAGCGAGATCCTACTTTTACAAAAAATGCAAATAGATTGGGATATATTCGAGAACGTTTGGTAGAATCATGTAAAATTTTCGAGTCTTATGTACACTAGTCAGCATTCAGAATTCATTCTTACTCCTCTTCTGAATATATTAAAGGATGGAATATCTGCCAGTAGAGCAATAGGTGATGGCATGGATGCTTATCCTATGGGCGAGTATTTAATGCAATCCTTATTCTTAAAGATGACGGGAGCGCAAGAACAAAAAATGAAATGTATCTGTTGGGAATTAGCTACGTTGGATTATGAATATCGCTATGATTTCTTAAATAACAAAAATTATGGAGAATGTTCTTCATATGATAGTAAGAACAGCATTTTTAATGATCTTATTGCTATTATTAAGAAACAGGACAGTTCCTTTGAACCTTCTAGTCTTATAGATTCTGTTTTCTTGGCAACGGTACAAAGTAAAATATTGAATATGTATTTATCATCGAATCTTGTTGCTTTTCAAAACAAAGAGTTCGTTTTCTTTAAGGGTAAGTTTAGAAGTTTGCTGCACGTAAATCAGCTTAAATATCCAAATGATAGTAAGTCTTACCCTTTGTTTCAATCAACATTGCATATGAGGTATGATGAAATTGTATATAAACATCGTAATAGATGCGCACATAATACTCTTTCATATCAGACTAATAAACCGGACTTCTCTGTTTTGGCTAGCTCAGATTTTTCATATCATAGTTATTTCTTTCGTTTTGCTATAATCATCTTGATAGATGAAATCTTTATGGTTTTATTTAAGAAATACCTGAGTATGCAACATAATTAATTTTGAATGTATGGCCATAAATGATATTTTTATAATATTCAATCTTATAAAAAAGGTTTGAATTATGTAGTTTTAATAATAGAACTGAATGGTCAGAGATAAAAAATGAAGTATATATGAACTATAAATATAATTACGTATTCTTTAATTCGACGGAAAGTTTATATAAAAAACCGGACGGAACGGACTATGATACCATTTGCGTTTGGGATTTTATGAATTCTGATTCCGTTCAGCTGGTTTTGTGCCCATTAGAGCATAAATCGGCCTTTTTGCGCTTCTTGTATGGTGCATATAATTCTTTGAGGGTTGCTAGATATATTAAGCTGCCTTTTAAGAGAATGTGGTATCCATTATATTTTAAAAACAAGTTTAAAAAGGATGATAAGCCTTTGTGTTTTGTGATATTAAATCATAAGTTACCTGTTGATTACTTGAAATATTTAAAAAAGAAACACGCGGGATGTAAGTTTGTAATGTTACATCGCGACTTTATTCAAGTTAGTCAGAGAACTAATCCTGAATTGCCTCAGAATCCAATTCTTGATTTAGAAATGACCTACGACGAGGGTGATTCTAAAAGATATAACTTCCCTCATTTTTCTGAATATGAGTCAAAAATAGATGTACCTGTAAATAAACCATTTGAGTCTGACGTCTTTTTTGCAGGAAGAGCTAAAGACAGGTTGCCTGAATTAATGGATGCTTATCATGTTTTGGTGTCTGCTGGCCTTAAGGTGTATTTCTTTTTGACTGGTGTTCCAAAAGATCAGCAAGTTGCTTATGATGGTATAGAATATGCCTCTCGAAATATGAGTTATAAAGAAATGTTATATCATACAGTTAATACTCGATGTATTTTAGAAGTGACACAAGCGGGGCAGCAAGGTTACACTTCTCGTTTCTTAGAGGCAGTTATTTATGGCAAAAAATTGTTGACTAGTAGTGAATATATCAAGAAGTCGAAATTTTATAACTCCGATAATATTCAGATAGTTTCTTCAATGAAAGATATTGATGTCTCCTTTGTTAAGGAAGGAGATGGTTTTGTAGATTATCAGTATAATGGGGAATTTTCTCCATATCGCGTTATTGATAGAATAGAAGAAGAATTAAATAAGAAATATCCTACTCAAAAATGAAAGTTTTAGTTGCAGGTGATTATTGTCAGGAGAATAGGGTTGATTCATTGGTTAAAACAAGAAAGTTTGATGTGTTGTTTGATCATATACGCCCAATTCTTAGTTCTGTAGATTATTCTATAGTTAATTTTGAGTTTCCTATTGTACTAGAACATGGAGAACCGATACAAAAAAGTGGTCCGCATTTAAAGGGTAGTATTGACTCTGTACAAGCGGTTAAATATGCAGGATTCAATTGTTGTACTTTGGCTAATAATCATATATTGGACCAAGGGGAAAGTTGTGCAAAGGAAACAAAGAAGGCTTTAGAAAACGGAGACTTGGATACAGTGGGTATTGGTAACAATATTAAAGAAGCTTCACAACTTTTATACAAAAAAATAGATGGTAAAACATTGGCTGTTATCAATTGTTGTGAGCATGAATTTTCTGTTGCTTCAAACACATCTTATGGTGCCAATCCTCTTAGTCCTATCAATCAATACTATTCGATTATTGAAGCTCGACTAAAAGCGGATTATGTATTGGTGATTGTGCATGGTGGCCACGAACATTGTGAACTGCCATCTCCACGAATGCAGGAACTCTATCGCTTTTTTGTCAATATTGGGGCTGATGCTGTAGTTAATCATCACCAGCATTGTTTCTCAGGATACGAAGTATATAAAGGGAAGCCTATTATATACGGACTAGGGAATTTGTTATTTGATTGGCCGGGCGAAAATAATAAACCATGGAATGAGGGATATATGGTTGAATTGGATTTTAAAGATAATTGTATTAATATTGCTTTATATCCATATGAACAATGTAATTCAACTCCTGGTATATTTCTTATGGAAGGAAATAAAAGAAAGCTGTTTTATGAAAAGATAGAGCAGTTGAACGCTATAATTAGCGATGAAAGCTTATTGAATAAAGAATGGCGTAAATGGATAGAAGAAAATAGTAAATACTTTTTGCTTCCGTTTCAGCCTTATAAAGGGCGCATTCTTAAGAGCCTATATATAAGAGGAATGCTTCCTTCCTTAATTTCGAAAAAGAAGAAATATGGTATTATCAATCATATTGAATGTGAATCACATCTTGATAGATTGAAACTAATGCTTAAAGGTTGTAATTAAGAATTTAATAAGATATATTTATGTTATCAAAGATTATCAAGGTTATTTCTTTAATAAAGAATGATCCTAAAACTTTTTTGATTATTATTATCGGAAAGTTGTCAATTCTCTTTTCTGATAAGACTTATGTGAAGTTGATGTATAGATTAAAAGTGGGGAAACAACTTCGCTTAGATAATCCAATAACTTTCAACGAGAAGCTTCAATGGTTGAAGCTATATGATCATAATCCTAGATATACGGTTATGGTTGATAAGGTTAAGGCTAAAGAATATGTAGCAAATCTTATAGGTGAAGAGTATGTCATCCCTACGTTGGGAGTCTGGAATAGTCCTGAAGAAATAGATTTTGATACTTTGCCTAATCAATTCGTGTTGAAGTGCAATCATAACTCTGGTGAAGGAATGTGCATTTGTCGAGATAAAAGCAAACTTAATATCTCTAAAGTTAAGGCAGCTTTGCGTAAAGGTTTAAAAGAAAACTATTATCTTCATGGGCGAGAGTGGCCATATAAGAATGTTACAAGAAAAATTCTTGCAGAAAAATTTATGGTTGAAAAGGATAGTCAGAACGATAAACAAGCAATCTCTAAAAATCTTGAAGATTATAAGTTTTTCTGTTTCAATGGAGAGCCACAAATTATGTTTGTTGCTAGTGACCGAGCAAACAAAGTATGTTTCGATTACTATGATATGAATCTTAATCATTTGGAATTGAAACAGGGTGGTGAAAATTATAAGGGAAAAGTTAGACTGCCTAAACATTTTGAGGAAATGAAATTATTAGCCTCAAAAGTTTCTAAGGGTATTCCGCATTTACGTGTAGATTTTTATGAGATAGATGATAAGGTTTATTTTGGAGAATTGACTTTCTTTGATTCAAGTGGCTTTGCTAAGTTTGAACCTGAAGAATGGGATGAAAAATTAGGTAATTTGATAGATTTAACCTTGGTAAAAATCAAAGATAACTAATATTAAAGCGGTATTTAAATTATTTGAATATGATTTACTTATTAAATCTTCTTTTTGTGCCTCTATATTATTGTATAATCAAAGGTACATTTCGTGAAAGAAAAAAAGCAAATAAACTATTTGCCACAATAGCTTGTATCCATGCTGTCTTGTTTAGAGCTTTAGCTAATCCATATAATTATGTTGATGCAGGTTGGTATTTCTTGGGATATTATGATATGGCAAAAATGTCGATATTAGATTTGTTTTCCCCTTTTAATCCATATATTGATTGGGGAGTAGGATTTGATTTGTTAACTTGGACATTGGGACAGTTTTTTAATAATCCAGTAATTTTATATATTATTGTTGCATTGTTATCCCTAATACCATTGTTTTGGCTTTATTTTAAATTATCATCCAATTTGTTTTTGACATTGTTGATTTTTTTAATTTATCCAATGATGTATCTGCATGGATTTGGCGTCATTAGACAACATTTAGCAGTTACTATTGTTTTATTATCTCTTTTTTTTGTTGATAAAAAATGGTTATCGCTTCTGCTAGCTTTGTTGGCATTAACAATCCATACAAGTGCTATAGTATTTTTTCCCTATTATTTATGGCGGAAGTTGCCTTTTCGAAAATTATCAATCAAGAGAGCTTTAATTTATGTCTTAGGAGGAGTTGTTATAGGACGAATGTTGTTTACTCCCATTTTGTCTTCACTTGATAGGTATTCAGAATTACTAACTAGCACGGAAAATTCAAACAATATTGTTCCTGTATTCTTTATAGGTGGGCTTGTTTTTTTATGTTTCATTCAGCGATTAAATAATAAGTTAAAGGGGATTAGATTTGAAATGCTTAATTTCTGTTTTTATGGTTTAGCTGTTTCACTTTTTTGTATTGGAATACCTGGTATGGGAAGGCTTACTTTGTTTTTTCTTTATGTGGTTCCAATTGTTATTACATATTTGTTCTTATACTCTAAACGCCAATTTTTGAATTATAGTTTTCTCATATGTGTCTTTGTTATGGTGATTGTTCTAAGGGGAATAGATTTTTCTAAAAGAAATTCCTTTAATTATAATTATTCCTTTTTTTGGGAGAAAAGTACAACTTTAAAAAATTATTTATGAAAATATTATGTTTTACAGACGGATTTAATCAAGGAGGGGCTGAGCGCCAATTAATTGGCTTGGCTAATCTTCTACAACAGCATGGTTTTGATGTAACACTTGCTAGTTATCATAAAGAAAACTTCTATAGATCTCTTATGGATAGTTGTAATCTTAAATATGATTTTATTGAGTCTAGTGGATTACAATTGTCTAAGTTGGTATCTTGTTATAAATATTTTAAAACAAAGGGGTTTGATTGTGTTATAAGCTATAAAGGAGGGTGCAATCAGATTTGTTGTTTATTGAAAGCGATAGGAATGTCATTTAAACTAATTGTATCTGAACGTTGTTTGGTATATGATTTTAACGCCTTTCAGAAAAGAAAATTTTTCTTGTATAGATTTGCTGATTATATTGTCCCAAACTCTTATGCACAGGAAAAATTTATAGGCGAACATTATCCAAAACTATTAGCGAAGACCGTAACAATAACCAATTTTACAGATATTGATACTTTTGTACCTGTCAAAAACGAGACTCATTCAAAGCTGAGAGTTTTAGTTACTGCTCGAATATCACATCAAAAAAATATAAAGCGTTTTATAGAGGCTCTTAGTATATTGAAAAAAGAGAATTTATCTATAGACGTAAAATGGTTTGGCAATGTTAATTTTGGTGAAGATACATATGCTTTAGAGTGTAAGGAATTGATAGAGCGATATGGTATAGGTGATATTTTTCATCTGTTACCAGCTACAACCTCTATTTCTACAGAATATCAAAGTTGTGATGTTTTTTGTTTGCCATCCATATTTGAGGGATATCCAAATGTAGTTTGTGAGGCGATGAGCTGTGGTAAGCCTGTATTATGTAGTAATGTTTGTGATAATTCAACAATAGTTGAAGATGGTGTTAATGGATATTTGTTCGATCCATATAATATAATGGATATTGTTCAAGCATTCAGAAAAGTATATAGTTTGTCTACAAATCAGAGAGAAGAAATGGGGACAAAAAGCAGAGAAATGGCAGTTGTTAAGTTCTCTAAGAAAACATTTGTTAATAAATATATTAAATTGATAGAAAAATGAGTGTACGTAAAGTTTTAATAAAGTTCTCAAGAGTAATTCCTGATAAGGTTTTTATTAATATTAAGTTCTTTAAATTCTTTGGCCATTTTGTGGATTTCAAAAATCCCAAGACTTATAATGAAAAGTTGCAATGGCTTAAGATTTACAATAGAGATCCTTTATATAATACTTTTGTTGATAAGTATTTAGTAAAGGAATATGTTGCAAAGAAAATAGGAGAGCAGTATATTATTCCTCTTCTTGGCAAATGGAATTCATTTGATGAAATTGATTTTGATAAATTACCTGATCAATTTGTTCTTAAATGTAACCATGATTGTGGTGGTATCGTTATTTGTAGAGACAAGTCTTCATTTGATAAAGTTGCTGCCAAAAAGAAATTGGAAGAGCATCTGAAGGAAAATTATTACTGGCAGCATCGAGAATGGCCTTATAAAGACGTCAAACCTTGTATTTTTGCAGAAAAGTATATGGTTGATGAAAGTGGTTATGAGTTAAAAGATTATAAGTGGTTCTGTTTTGATGGAGAACCTAAAGTATTATTTATAGCTCAAGATAGAGAAAATGAAAATGAGGATACTAAATTTGATTTCTATGATATGGCATTCAACCATTTGCCAATTAAGAATGGTCATCCTAATGCTAATGCCATTAAAGAGAAGCCTGATGGATTCGAAGAGATGTATAATTTAGCACAAGTCTTATCTAAAGGTATTCCGCATGTGCGCGTTGATTTTTATAATATTAACGGGAAAATCTATTTTGGTGAGCTTACTCTTTTTCATTGGAGCGGTTTCGTAAAGTTCGAACCAAAGGAATGGGATAAGATATTTGGAGATTGGATTAAGTTACCAAAAGAAAAAAAAGTATGAAAGTTGCAATAGTTTGTGGAAATTTGCTTGCAGGTGGAGCCGAACGTGTCATTTCTATTTTGGCAAATAAATTTGTAAATATTGGTATTTCTGTAGATATATATACATGGCATACGACAGAATTGTTTTATACTTTTGATGAAAGAGTAAAGATTTACCAAATACCTATAGAGTCTTACAGAAATTCTCTTTTAGGGCAAATTTTCTGGTTTAGAAAAAAAATTAGACTAAGCCGGCCAAATGTTGTGTTAAGTTTTTTGGCTCCATTTAATATACTCACAGTCTTTAGTCTTTTGAAGATAAAATTGCCAGTCTTGGTAGCCGAAAGGAATGATCCTTATTTTGTAAGTTCAAGTCATAATTGGTTTTGGAAGATTGTTAGGAATATTGCCTATAAACTATCGGATGGTGTTCTTGTACAAACTTTAGTAAATAAGAGTCATTTCCCGAAATACCTTCAAAAGAAAGCTACTATTATTTATAATCCGGTGACATTTGCTGAAGATTTAATTGGTATTGCGCTAAAGCAAGATAAACAGGACGAGATAGTGTCTGTTACACGTCTTGAAAAGCAAAAAAATGTCAAAATGCTCATTGAGTCATTTGCAAAGTTTAAAAAGTCTCATCCAAACTATACTCTTACAATATATGGAGAAGGGGCAGAGCGCGATAATCTTGAAAAATTAATCGTTAAACTTAATTTGGTGGATTCTGTGTTTCTGCCAGGGCGAAAGCAAAATGTACACAAGCATATTATTAGTGCCAAAATATTTGCGATGGCGTCAGATTTCGAAGGTATGAGTAATTCTCTTATTGAAGCAATGTGCCTAGGTTTGCCTTGTGTTTGTACTAAGGTATCCGGTGCAATTGATTTAATTGTGAATGGGGAAAACGGATTGCTTGTAAATGTTGGTGACACTGATGAATTGACTAAAAGTTTGTCAGTTCTAGCTGATAATAATGAAATAAGAACCAAGTTTGGCATTAAAGCTTCTGAATTATACGAGCAACTTAATGTTGAAAAAATAGCTCAAGAATGGTTAGCTTATATTAAGCAGTTTGTATCTGTATGATGTCAAACAAAGGCATTTGTTTTAGCTGTAGTAATGAAGATAGTTGTAGATAAATAGTAAAAATATTTTTAATTATTATGAATATTTTGCACGTTGTTAATATATATTTTGTTCTTCCTTATTTTATAGGTGATCAGTTTAAATACTTTAAAGAAAAAGGATATCAAATGAATGTCGTTTGTAGCCCAAGTGATTATTTGCCAAATTATGCAAAGGAGCAGGGCTTTCAATATATAGAGTCGCCTGTAAATCGTAGTATTTCTATAAAGGAAGACATTTTGACCATTCGTAATATATGTAAGTTTATAAAAAGAAAGAATATTGATATCATTATAGGTCACACACCTAAAGGTGGTTTGTTAGCTATGATTTCTGGATGGATTTGCCGTGTTCCAAAAAGAATTTACTTTCGTCATGGTCTCGTGTATGAGACTAGTCATGGAGTTAAGCGTTTTATTTTGATGTCGGTAGACAGATTAGCTTCTTTTTGTTCTACTCAAGTGGTTTGTGTTAGTCCATCTGTTTTGCGTAGAAGTATAGAAGATAAACTGGCTCCAGCCAAAAAGCAAATTATTCTGAGTAAGGGGACATGTAATGGTGTTGATACCCAACACAATTTTAATCCTACTAATATTGATTCAACAAAATTAGAGTGCTTAAAAGATAAATGGGGCATAAAAAAAACAGATTTTGTTATTGGTTATTCTGGGAGGCTTGTTCGCGATAAAGGTATTATAGAGTTAGTTAGAGCCTTTGATAGTTTAGAAAATGCAGAGAATTGCAAGCTCTTGCTTGTTGGGATGTTTGAGGAAAGAGATGCGTTGCCTAAAGATATTCAAGATAGAATTCTAAATGATCCAAGAATAATCTATACTGGATTTATTAATGGTGGTATGGAATATTACTATTCTATGATGGATGTTTATGTATTAGCATCTTATCGTGAAGGTTTTCCAACAGGTGTTTTAGAAGCGCAATCAATGGCGAAACCTATTATAACAACAAGAGTTACAGGATGTTGTGATTCAATTGTTGATAATTTGACAGGTCTTTTTGTTGATAATGATGCTTCTGATATCGCAAAAAAAATAGATATGATTAGACTGGATCATGCAATTGATGGTAATGAAGGTAGAAGATGGGTTGTTGAAAATTTCGATAGTCCACTTATATGGAAAGAGATAGAAGAAAAATTATATAAATCATAGTACTTGAAGTGTAATGATTAAAGTTTTGATTACAGGCGCAGGCTCTTATGTAGGTGAGAGCGTGCGCAAATATATTCTTTCTACATCATCTGATTTCGAGATAGATGCTGTGGATACAATGGGGGATAATTGGAAGAAGGCTGATTACTCTCAATATGATGTAGTGTATCATGTGGCTGGTATTGCACATGTGAACGCTGATCCTAAGATGGAACCTTTATATTATAAGGTGAATTGCGATTTGACGATTGCTGTTGCTGAACATGCGAAAGCTGCAGGAGTGAAGCAGTTTATCTTTATGTCGAGTCAGATTGTTTTCCATGAGAGTCAGTCGTTGAAGAGTGAGGTGCTGACCAAGGATACCAAGGAGAATCCTAATGGCTTCTATGGCGACTCAAAGCTTCAGGCAGAAATAGGGCTTCATAAGTTGGAGGATGAGAACTTCAAGGTCTGCATCCTTCGTCCTTGTATGATTTATGGTCCGAATGCGAAGGGTAATTTCCCAAGATTGGCGAAGCTTGCAACGAAAGTTCCTTTCTTCCCATGCTGGCACAACAAGCGTTCGATGTTGTATATCGATAATCTCGCTGAGTTTGTGAAGCAGGCAATGCTTAGAGGACTGAGTGGTGTTTTCTATCCTCAGAACAAGGAACAGGCTGATACCGTAGAAATCATTCGCTTCTTTGCGAAGCAGGCTGGTCATAAGGTATGGATTAGCCGTATCTTCAATCCATTCGTATGGCTTGGCTCTTTCGTGCTTCAGCCAATCAACAAAATGTTTGCTACCTACTATTATGACCCATCGATGTCGAAAATGGATTTCGACTATCAGCTGGTCAGCTTTGAGGAAAGCTTGAAGAGGGTAGCGGAGGGGATGAAAGAAGGATAAAGTCCTTCTTTCAAATCTTCTTTAGATATTCCAACCACCTTTTAATAAAATACTTATGGTAACATATATCATTATTTTCATTCTTCTTCTTATAGCAGAACTTGTCTATTTCCGTATTGCGGATAAGTGTAATATCATTGATAAGCCGAATGAACGTTCATCACACTCTTCTATCGTGTTGAGAGGTGGTGGCATCATCTTCCTGATAGGGGCTTGGGTATGGAGTGGATTCTTCGGGTTCCCTTATCCTTGGTTCCTGGCTGGTCTGACATTGATTGCGGGTGTCAGCTTTGTGGATGATATCCGCTCGCTGCCTGACAGTGTGAGATTGGTGGCGCAGTTTGCTTCTGCTGCCCTGGCTTTCTATCAGCTGAATATCTTGCATTGGTCTATGTGGTGGGTGATTATCCTGGCACTCATCGTGTATGTGGGTGCAACGAATGTCATCAACTTCATGGATGGTATCAATGGTATCACGGCTGGTTATTCGCTGGCGGTATTGGTACCTCTGGCATTGGTGAATATGAATGAGGAGTATATGGCGCAGAGTTTGGTCATCTCTACCATCCTCGCATCATTGGTATTCTGTATCTTCAACTTCCGACCAAAGGGTAAGGCAAAGTGTTTTGCCGGTGATGTGGGATCTATCGGTATCGCCTTTATCATGTTGTTCCTCCTGGGCAACGTCATCATCAAGACTCAGGATGTTACCTGGCTTATTTTCCTGTTGGTATATGGTGTGGATGGCTGTCTTACGATAGTTCATCGCATTATGTTGCATGAGAATCTGGGTGAGGCTCATCGCAAGCATGCTTATCAGTTGATGGCAAATGAGTTGAAGATCGGTCACGTGAAGGTGTCTTCTTTGTATATGGCGATGCAGTTGGTGATTTCATTGGGATTTATCTATCTGTGTCCTGATAATGTGGCGTGTCACTGGATGTATCTTGTGGGCGCATTGCTTGTGTTGTCACTAGCTTATGTACTTTTCAAGAAGAAGTATTATCATCTTCACGAGGAGTATCTTGCTTCTCTTAAGAAATAAGAATCATGAATACATTGGAAATAAACAAAGATTTCTTGGATTCTCTTTTTGCCAAGGCAAAGGAGAATCCTCGCTTGCGCCAGAACTATGATCTTCGTACAAGTGCTGAGGATCAAAGCCAGAGAATGCTCAATGCTCTGCTGCCTGGTACTGAAGTGGCGATACATCGTCATCCCAATTCATCAGAGAGCGTCATCTGTCTTTGTGGTAGAATGGATGAAGTGATATACGAGGAGGTGGTATCGTATCAACAGGATGGTGGGGATACCATAAGAAAGGTCTCTTATCAAGAGATTGAGAGAATTCATCTTAATCCGAAGAATGGGGTGTATGCATGCCAAGTGCCTAAAGGGGCATGGCATACGGTAGTGGTATATGAACCTAGCGTTATCTTTGAAGCAAAAGATGGGGTTTATGGGAAGGATGGGAGCGAGGCTGCTAGGGCTTAAAGGGATTCTTTAAGAAATCTTTTTTCGAAAACCAACCCGTCCTTCCTTACCCTTAAGGAAGGCTCCACCTTTCACCCCAGCCCTCTCTCCTCAGGAGCGAGGGAGAAAACCGCCCTCCGGTGCTCGGAACCGCTACGCTTTATGGTTGTCGGACCATCAAAGGTCTGCGCCATGTTTGTGCGGGCTGGGACCGCATGGATGCAATATATAATCCTTTATTTAGAATAGCTTAATGCTATTTTCAAAGTTGGCACTTTATTGGTATAAAACAAAGATATGGATAAATTAACTAAAATAGAATCCCTTTCTCAAGAAAAATTGCAGGAAGTTTGGGTTGAAATTCTTAAAAAAGATAAGTTCTCAGGAATTTCTGTAAAGGTGAACTGTATAACAGCAAATTCGGACAGTATATTAGTTCCTATAAAATGCTTGTATATTACATTTCCTTTTCAACTAAGTGGCAATATAGATGTTGCATATATAGCCCAAGAAATCACTAAGCAAAGAAATGTAGAAAATGCTAATTTGATAACAATCGTTTCGCAATGGCATATTTCTAATGGATTTCAAAGGACTATTAGAGAAATCATTACTAATTTCGAAATAAGTTTCATAGGACGTGATGAACTGGCAAAGTTAGTGGATCAGCATTTTCCCGATTTATGGAAACATGAGGATGTAGAACTCTTGAACTACGAAAATGAGTTTAAGAAAAGTGTTTCTAATGACAATCAACTTAGAAAATTAAAATTACCATCAGAAAAATGCCAAAGGCTGCTTGATATTTATATTAGTCCTCGAATAACTTCATACGAAGAAGATTCTAAAACCAAAACGTTTAAAAGAAAAAGAATTGAAATAAAGGAATTGCTCGAAAAGACAACTCCTGTAATAATATCTGGTCAGTCTGGTACGGGCAAGTCTTCTCTGTTTAAACATATTGGACAGTTATTAATTGATAAGAACTCCCAGATAGTTGAAAAGAAAAATTTACCAGTTGTATTGACTGCCATTGATATTTTGGAACATAACCGAAACATTAAGAATTTGTTGGAAGACAAACTTTCTGGTTTCTTTCCGAACACTAAATTCCAAGACTTATATCTCAAATATAGAATAACTGTTTTTGTAGATAGTATAGATGAATTTGACTCGAAAGAGCAGGAACGCATATTACAACAACTTGCCAATCTTTACAACAACAAAGACATTCGCTTTTTTATCGGGACTCGTGAAGAGGATAAAATCAAAAGTTTAACTCCTTTGAGTGGTGTAACATCATATGAGATTCGAAAGTTTAATTTAGATCAGATTAAAAAATTTGTATCAGCTTTCTTCCGTGATGACAACAAGGCCAATAACTTGCTGGAAGCTTTGCGAGAGAATAAAATAATAGAGAAGTTGCCTATAACGCCATTGACTTTATCATTAATATCATTGCTCTATGATGAAAATGATTATGAAGTACCTGCAACGATTACAGATGTCTATGACAATTTCAATGGGCTAATAATAGGAAAGGCTGTTGTTTCTCATAAAATAGAACTGATAGACGTTTCCTTTAAGGAAAGAATTCTATCCCTCTATGCTTTAAAGTTGCTCCAAACGGAAACTCATGCTCCGCTGACACGTGATGAATTTATCAATTATTTCAAGGATTATTATGCACATAAAACACCCCCTATAAAAGGTGCCATAGAGGATGCTTTGGAATATATGATACATAATACAGGTATCTTATATCTCAAGGATAACAAATGGGTTGCTTTTACACATGATTCTTATATGGAGTATTATGCCGCTGTGGAAATATTCAAATTTAATCGAGATTTGGAAGATAAACTTCGGGATAATTTTTATGATCCACATTGGCAAAATACAGCAATCTTTTATGCTGGTAAGGCTAAGGACATGCCTGTTTTCTTGGGAAAAATAAATGAAAAGCTATCATCTTGTGAGCAGTTTTGGCAATATCTTTCTGCAGTCCAAGGTGCTGGCTATATTTTGCAAGCTTTGTATCAAACAGACGACAATCTACGTTCTGAGACAATTGACAAAGCTTTAGACTTAACAATGGAAGTAAATGAAATGCTTAAGAAGATTGCTTCTGATGAGACGAGCATGTTTCGCAATTACAAAATGCCTATCTTGTTTTTGATTAACTTCATCCATTTCTATGATATGTTTAATTCTATAACATTGAAGTCACCCTTACGTATAGCTTTTGACAGGTTATTAAATGATTTTAATAATCGAACAGCCCCGGAAAAAATATCCAATAATGCAAACAATAACGTTAGAAAGGATGACTTAATACCAATAGAAGGTTATAAATTATTGCAATTGGCTTTTACTCTTGACTCAAAACGAATACAAGAGCAAGAACCTTTAGAAGAAGTAATATTTAATCCCACAATAGGCAAAATTCCATTATTAAACTTTTTGGCATTACTGAGTTTGGATTTCCTAAATAAGGAAAACTATTCGGAACTTCGCAATACCCTGAAGAAGAAGTATCACTCTATGAGTCCTATATGGAAGAACCTCATAGAATCTCCTATTTTTAAAACCCGTTTTTCTTTGCTTGACCAAGTTACTCCAAATCGAAAGGTTAAATTATTGGTTGAGGGCAAAACTGATGCTGTCATATTAGAACATGCTTATATGATACTCACAGATGGTTGTGTTCCTTATTGGAAAGTGCAAATGGCAACAGAAAATGGTGAGACAGGTTCTGCGGAAGAAGTTAAAAAAGCCCTTTTAACTTCTTTACCTTATAGTAAGGATTATGAAGCTACGCGAATTCAACAAGCAAGTGCAAAATTACGAAATGTTT
>ULXY01010479.1_pt1 | contig 22493 bp, 12 predicted proteins | sample 1961741 | NCBI WGS metagenome assembly ULXY01 (sample SAMEA4835851, study PRJEB28245) | human gut metagenome | biome: gut microbiome; material: fecal sample | place: Denmark | collected 2008
TTTTATTAACGTACGCAAGACGGCCTAAAGTGACTGCTTACAGACAATACGCAAAGAACTGCTTTTGAACTAATGATTTCAGCTCTTATAGTTTGCCCAAAATCCGAAGCGGCTTGTATACTTTGTATATCACCAGAATATGTATATCCCGCAGAATGTAAAATGCTCTTTATTTTTGAGACTGCTTCAAAATCTCTTCTGCTGGCACTGATGTATATGTCGTTATTCATCTATGATAATCCTAATTTAAATATCATTATGCTTAAATAATAATGTTATCTGTTGTTAACATGTCTGTCATTTGCTTTGCATCATACGAAAAGTTTTCAATGTTATAGATAGGTATTCTTTCTAACCCTGGGGCATTTCCTTCTATTATTGTAGGTCTACCCATTCTTGTTGCATGCCAAAGATAATGATTAACTTTTGCTTTTGTAACTTTACAGTATGAGGGTGAGTCTTTTGTTCCATAATTTATGATGCCATCCCTTGATATTATAGCATTATTTAAATCCTTATGAGTTTTCCCCTCTCTAGTAAAAGAAAAGAACTTATCAACATTTATTTTTTCATCTATAAAACATTCCGCTTTTTGTTTTATCTGATAGGAAATTGTTTCCCAATATTGAGGATTAAAAGATTCATCATTTATATAATTTTCCAGTAATTGAGGATTTGTAAATGTATTCACTAAGTAGTTTATGATTTCCTCTCTACCTTTAAGATTTGAAGGGACACTTTGATCAAAATGCTTACGTGTTTCTTCAAGAACTTTCTTTTTTTTGTAGTTGTTGCAATTATACATTTTGCGTGCAATTATCTTCCATTTTTTCATCGTTTGTTGCATATTTTCTCTGTTTGTTGTTGGCAACAGATTACTAAATAATCTAGCGATTTTTTGATACTGTTTAGGTGAAATAGCAACACAATATTTTGCGTATTCAAATTCTGTTGTGTCATGAAGTTTTTTTTCACAGGGATTAAATACTCTAATCTTGATTTTTTTATTATTTGAAAAATTTATATAGGCAACCATTATCATTTCTGCTATAGTCCACCAAGAGTTTAGGTAATCTATATTTCCCTGCTTATCTCTACTCTCATAAACCCAGACTTCGTCCACGTTACGAATGTGGTCTTCTTCAAGTATTTTTACTAACATCCATCTTCTCTCTGCTGTGAGTGCTTCGTGTGATCCGCATAAAGATCCTGGCCTTAAAACTATTAGTTCGTAATTACCAAAAATTCCCATCTTCTCTCTTTCAATTTTTGCATTGGCATCTGTAGATTCGATAATTTTTTTGAAATCATCAATTTCTGTACAATGACTATTTCTATAGCTAATCATCACTGATGTCTTTGATGATTTATCCTTTTTTCTATAATCAAGTGATTGGGACAACATTTTCATCATCTTTTGTCGATTTCCCCAAAAATTCTTGTATATATTTAATGGAAGTCGTTGATACGTGTCTTCTTCTAAAGACTGCTCAATTATTTGTGGTAAAGCATCTGTTATTTGTTTGGAATTGTATCGCTCTCCTTCTTTTTTAGGATAAACACCCCTATAAGGAGTTATATTCAGTGGAAGATTGGTTTCACTCACCACAATGATATGGTTGAGACAATTTATTTGTTCTGTCAAAACTGGATAAACGCCACCATCTGCATTCTTTGATGGAATCGTACAATCAACAATGACAACATCTGCTACATAACTGGCATAAAGAAATTGTTTTTGCTGATTTAAATCAAATTTTTTCTTTATATAAATAATATCTAGGTCAAGGTTTATATTTTCTACTAACTCTTTTATGAAATCTACAAATAATGCAGAATCTCCAAAACTTCTATATTCAGGTACAAAAAATACGGCATTCATTAATATGTACTATAATTGTTTACTTTATTTTTGGAGAGTGGCTTATTTCAAGCTAAGTTCTTCCCCACACTCTGAGCAAAACCTCTGTCCGTCCTTTACCTCTGCTCCGCATTTCGGACATGTTTTAGCCTTCTTCGCCTTGTCAAGACTGCCATCTTTCTTTGCTTGCTTGTAGGCTGCTTTTCCTTCTTTCACCATCTCCTTGATATTCGACTCTTTGATGATGTTGCGGATAATGTGCTTAGTATCATCCGACTCTGAAACTTTTAGGGTGCCGTCGGGCTGCATCATTCGGGTAATGAGTTTCAGATATATGATAGCAGAGACATATACTATGGTATATCCAAGGGCAGCGTTTAGAGCAATGGCAGCTGCTGTCCCCACTCCTGGAATGATAGACAAGATTGAAGAACCCACAAGCACGGCAATAAAGGCACCAGCATTTGTTATCAAGTTAGTAACAATGGCAGAGCCAATGAACTTTGCCGTGTTCTCTGACATGGAGATACCGAGTGTCTTGTTAATCTTGACGTATGTTGCCCATACGAAACCTGCTTGGGTCAATGCCGCAGCCACTCCTGCAAATCCAGGGGCCACGCCAGCCACGCCACTTGCTATGGCGGCTGCTATAGCATAACCGCTGATAGTCTCACTAATACAGGCAATCTTTGTTCCGTCGAGAGTGCCTTGCATCGCCTTGTCAAGTTCCTGACAGGCTTTTGCTAAAAATGGAGCTATATTCATTATATGAGTATTTTTCTTTGTTTATAGTTTATGTCCGCAATGCTGGCAGAACTTCCATGAAGCGTCTATCGCCTTGTGACAATGAGGGCATACGGGATTGTTCTTAATAATGTTCTGATAATCTTCGCTCTCTACCCATTTCAACATCTCTCTGACACGGACAGATGTAAAAGGATGGTCTTGATCCATCACGGCGTAGGTCTGCAATGTTTTATTCCAAAGTCCATTCTTGCAGAACGCATCATAAAGGTCAGCTTGCTCAGCCAGTTCTTCAAGGTTGAGTTCTGAAGTGATTGACTTCGGACCGCCAGCCAAGCGTGCCAACATTGATGCAGTAGCCTTTGGCCCAACGATATAGGCTGCTGCACGGTCGCAACTCAATTCACTCTTGCGTTGCCAATACATCAAGGCATAGTGGATAGGCACGGCAAGTTTTGCCAACGCCTCGAACATGCAAGAAGCATTGGCAATAATCTGTGCCAAAGTATGATAGAGCATATGGCGACAGGCTATGTGTCCACACTCATGAGCCACAACACCAATGAGTTCATCTTCCGACATCATGTCCACCAATGCAGATGTGATGGTGATGGCTGTCTGTGTATCGCCAAAGGCATAAGCATTTGGGGCAGGATTCATTTCTAAATAAAAATCAGGTTCTTTTATCTCCAATCGTTCACAGATCGGAGGAAGAATATTGTAGAGTCTTGGTAATTGAGTCGGTGACAATTTTACCTTTGAAGCCATATTCAGACCTGTCTGCAATTGTTCTGCTCCAATATCCATCACTTTCTTTACGATAGTTGAAAGTAGTGGGATAGATTTTAATGCATTCAAAGCTGCCGCATCTTCAGGATGAATAAATTCGGATGGGGTAATCATAATGTTGTTTGATTGATAATGTTATAGGAAAGTAGCATATCCTACCGACACCCCAAAAGTGTTCTTCTTGGAGGAGACGCTAGAGGTAAATCTTGCGTAAAGAAGGCTAAAGCCTCCTATTTGGAGTGTCACATTAGACAATGTGCTCATTTTATACTATAATTGTAAGATGGTAAATTAAAATACCATTTACTTTTTTAGTTTATGAGTACAAATTTAACTAAAAAAAACGAAAACTACAAATGGGATTTTGACGGAAAAGGTATAAGATGCAAGAGCATCAGTATATGTGGTTTTAAATTAGGCTTATCTGCTATATTTTATTGGTATCTTAAAAAGAGATCCTGAATTTTCACTTGCGAAACCTTAGCTTAGCATACGCACGTATAAATCTTTTTTCTCGAAAAAAGTCTCAAAGTATCATTATTAGGGCAAAACATAGACTTATATCACTAATACACAGTGCATTAATAGAATGAGACTTCTCTAAAAATGGAGGGAGAAGTATCATAGAAGTATCATGAAACAGCGAGAAGTATCATCAAAATCCGGCCATGCTAAGCATTTTATAGCCAATTCGTGGTTCACAATTGCAGAAAAAACCACGAATTGGCTTCAAAAAATCATCCTTCCTTGATAATCCAATTGCTGATAGTTCGCTGGGTACTATCATAATTCACCCCCACTTTGTACAATCGCTTGCCATCGGCAGAATATGGAATGAGATAACCCTTGTCATCTATCTGCTTCAAGGCCTCCTCGGCAGAGCCATCGTATTTCAGTTCGAACACATAGATGGCTGCAGGCAGATGGAGCACGGCATCAGCCCTGCCTATAGCACTATCCTCCTCCACCTTGATAAGAGCACCCATCAGGTTGAATATCAGATAGAAGACTGTTTGGAAATCACGCTCATTCTTTTTACTCAGACGATTCGAGATACTGGATAAATATGCCTTCAAACGAACCATTGCCTGTTCAATTTCTCCTTCATAAACCAGTTCTACGAACTCATTCACCAGTCCGTTATTATCTACGGAAACCGGCGAAAGATAATTGGGCGCAAGACTCTTCAGCATTCCAATCTTCACCTCCTGGTTAGGATAACCCAACTTATAACTCTTGGTGAACGGCTTGTATTGCTTGATGGTGAGATAACCACTCTGATAAAGCAATGGCAAGGCAGAGGTCATCTGTTCTGGTGACACATCGAAATCGTCCACACTCACGCTCTTCTGCTCGATATCAGTCACGTTAACATGATATTTCTGCAGACTCTTGATGAGATAGCTTGGCGTACCTGAACCAAACCAATAGGCATCAATCTTCTGACCAGACAACGCTCTTATCAGGCTGAACGGATTGAACACATCCTCAGAATGCTCGCTGAAATGATAACCGTCATAATATTGGCGCAATTCATCCAGACATTCCTCATAAGATACACCTAAGGACTCACCCAAAGCCTCTACATCAGGCTTCAGAGATGTGACAAGCTCGTCCTTACTGATGCCACAGATAGCAGAGTACTGGTCAAGCATGCTGATATTGTCGAGGTTATTCAACTCGCTGAAGATACTGAGCTGGGAGAACTTGGTAATGCCCGTAATGAAGCAGAACTCAAGATATGGGTCGAGCATTTTCAAAGGACTGTAGAAATTCTGCATGATACGACGCAACTGACTAAGATTATCCTTCTCATGCACAACATCCAGCAATGGGGCATCATATTCATCTATAATAACAACCACTTTTTCACCCGTCTGCTCGCAAGCCTTCTTTACCAGGTCTTTCAATCTGAGATTGGCATCTTCCTGATGCGACTTGTATCCCCAGATTATTTCCTTCTCTTCAAGCATATCAGCCAGATATCTTTCCAGTCGCTCTCCATCAAAGTGCTTGGCACCGCTCATATCGAAATGCAGTACAGGATGCTTCACCCAATCCTTCTCATAATCAGCAATGGCCAATCCTTCGAAAAGTTCCTTTCTCCCCTCGAAATAGGCTTGCAAAGTAGAGGCAAAAAGCGATTTCCCAAACCGCCGAGGGCGACTTAGAAAGATATACTTCATTCCTTTCTTCCTGAAATCTGCGATGTATTTCGTCTTATCCACATAGAGGTATCCTTCCTCACGAATCACGCCGAAAGTCTGTATCCCCACAGGATATTTATTCACTATTTCTGCCATAATCTTACCCACTTTACGTTTTGCGCTGCTAAATTACAAAGAAAATCTGAATATACCAAGTTTTCACTCTTTTTTTCTGCTACATTCACAATGCGATTAAAGACATGTATATAGAAGAGTTGATAAAATTCTGCCCACAGTCAGGAAAGTCAACGTGAATTATAAATAAGTTTTAACAGAGTCAACTCGTCTTACAAATAAAACTAAAAGTGGTCAACTAAAATCGTTAAACCACAGAGACTTTGAGACTTTTTTTCGAGAAAAAACTTTTTCACGTAAGTGAAAAGGCTTATCTTTTAGATGAGGGGCGGATTGACCTGTAGCAAACTATATTTGAATGCTTCTGCCCCTAATTCACCAACCAGTCTAGTACATAAATGCAGCGCGCTGCAAATTTTATTCGTTTTTATATATTTTTTGCAGCGCGCTGCATTTTTACACATCATATTTATTGGGTAAAGCCATCAACTTCTCTGAATAAAGGCACTGGGAATATAGGCTGTCGTGATCAGGCAGATGCCTGACAGCTCTACCACTACCCTCTGCTGGCCGGCAACTCTCGCTACCCTACCTTCAATTCCTGTAAATTCGCCTTCTATCACCTTTACCAGGTCACCGCTCCTGTAATGACACTGGTCAGGATTCACCAGCCGGATATGTTCATTATCAATACTCGTGAGACGGATGAAGTTCATCATCTCACGATAAGGAACCGTGAGCGGCGGATTCTTGCCCTGTTCGTCCTTCCTGAAATGATTATAATAATAGGTAAGGAAAGAAAGATCGGGGGTATTCTCAACCAGTTGCCTCACGCTTTCTGCCGTGGCATAAACGAAAAGCAACTGGGGAAGATAAGGCTCCAATACTCGCTTGCGTCTGCCATTGATGCATTTCAAGACATGATGCAGAGGGAGATAAACCTCTGCATCAGCATGGCTGCTACTGTTGACGATATAATCGTAAGCTTTCTGTTGCCTGTTATATGTTGCCCTCAAAACAAACCATTGTTTTGAGGGATCGGGTGTATGTTTCAAGTATGACATAGGCTTTATGCTTTACAAACTATGAAAATGATCTATCAGCTTACGGCGATAAACGCGGCTCACCTTCACATAATCTATCGCATCAAACGGAGGATAGAAATGGCAGACATTATCTACCACCTCTATCAGATAATCCATATTGATGATGAACTTCTGATTGATCTGCACAAACTGATCGCTCAAATCGAGCAGAGCCTCGCTCTTGAGATTACGCTTCAGACGGATGGTCTTCTTGCTTCCGGCAACTACCACCTCCCAACAGCGCTGCTCATGATTGTACTGGAAGAATCCGATATCGCGCTTGTCTATCAGCTTGAAATCCAAAGTGTTGGTATAGAACAGGAACTTAGAACTCTGCTTGCGGAGATTGTTGTTCTCGTCCGGATGAAGCACAAAGACGTCTTCATGGGTTAGACGATGCATGATGGTTGCCAACTCTGCATCTTCGATAGGCTTGAGCAACACATCAAAAGCCTTCTTGCGGAATGCAGGCAAGATATATTCATCATACGCCGTATACATCACGACACGACATTTGCCGTGGGTCTGACTGCTCATCTTCTCCAGAAAATCAAGACCGGACAGGTCGGGCAACTGTACGTCGAGGAAGAGGACATCGGGCAGGACCTGACCGACTAGAGCCAATCCATCCATGCCATTGAGGGCAATGCCCCCAATCTCCACGTCATCGAAATCACCGAGACGCTCTGCCAAATCCTGGGCAGCTTGCTTATTATCATCAACTATTACTGCTAACATAATCTGACTATTTTTTAGTATTTTATATTTATAGGTATAAAGAAGGTACACTGACATCCCAAGATTTTTCCATCAGCATCTACCTTGTTATGCATCTGGAAAATTATCTTGTTCTTATTGCGTTCGTTCACGATGGCAATGGTCTGGCGGATGATGTTGAGTCCGGTACGATGCTGAAGTGCCATTCTGGTAGCATCAAACCCAGGTCCATTGTCCTCTACCGTGATACGGACACCCTCTTTCTGTCCCTTTTGTACCTGTATCGTGAGGCGTTTCTCGCCTTCCCATCCCTTCAGGCCATGCACAAAGGCATTCTCTACCAGAATCTGCACAAACATGGACGGTATCATCACTTTGTCCAGGTCGATGGTTTCGTCTATCTGGACGTCAAACTTGAAGCCATCTTCTATCAGTTTGCTCTCTACCAGCACATATTGTCTTACGAATTCCAGCTCCTTCCTGAGAGACGTCTGCATCTGGAGCGACATGTCCAGGTTGGCCCGAATCAGCTTGGTCAATTCCAGCAATTCGTTTGCCTCCTCCTTATCAGATTTCACTATCTTGTTGTTCAGGACATTGAAGACGAAATGAGGCGAGATACGGTTGCGGGCATTATTCAGCTTCAGGTTCATGATGTTGAGCTTAGCCGCCTCCTGCTTTCTGCGATAACGAACCACAAACAAGGCTGCAGAAAGAATCAGAACCAAGAGAATGCCCACAATCAGATAGATAAAACTTCTAGCCTGCTGGATCTCCACATTCTTATGTTCTATTGCTATGCGATGATGCAGCTGCAGGGTGTCCTGGGCAAAACGCTGCATGATATCAACGGAGCGCATATGGGTTCGATTGTGTGCCAGGGAATCCTGCATCAGGTCATCTGCCTTCATAATATGATAAGCCTGGCGATAGTCGCCCTTAGCCTCATAATATTTTCCCAGATACTGATGACGAATCTGGCGCAACGAGAAGTCCATCTGGTCATCCGATTTCTCTACTGCCAGTATCCGGCTCACGGCACTCCAATCTTTTTTCTTTACTGCCAGTCCGATACGGATGGTATTGCAATAGTAGATGCCACTCTCATCGGCATTCTTACGCATGTAATTCTCGGCTTCATCCAGATACTTCTCTGATAAGTCCAACTGATTGAGATTCAGATAGACATCTGCCAGATTGAGCTTGCAGAGATACATACTGAAGGTTTCATGCTTATCGTGTTTTTCCAGCAGTTTCATCAACATCAGAAATTTCTTCAGAGAAGTATGGTAATCCTTGGTATAGTAATAATAATTACCATAATTGTTAAGGAAATAAGCCTGCAGGTTGAGCGAGAGATCAGAAAAATACTTCTCGGTCTGCTGATAACATTTCACGGTTGCCTCATAGTCTTCCAGCAGCAGATAGATGCGTCCCAGTCCCATATACAGGGATGCGGTCTGCTCCTTCGGCATTTGGAGAGAATCGGCTATGAACAGCGCCTTTCGATACCAAAGAGCAGCCTGGGGCAAGTTGTTGTCGAAGACATAGGCATCTCCCAGATTGGCACAGACATCCGGCATCAACTTTGGGGAATCGCTGTACCTGAGCAGTTCGTATGCCTTATGATAGAGCGTGATGACATCTTCTCTCTTCTTATGAAAGTTATGATAATTGCCTGCCTGACAATTGTAGGCATAAGCCAGGAGACTGTTCCGGCGAGGAGATTCCGGCTGATGCTCGGCAAAGGCTACGACCGGATTGATGTATAGGGGCATGGAATCCGGCGAAGAAGAAAGCACGAAGAACTTGCCCAGTCTGGACATATATTCATAATAGGTAAGACTATCCGGAGCCTTCTTCATTCCATCATCTATTTTCTGACGGACAAACCGGGGGTTAGCCTCCATCGAATCCTCAATGGAAAGCAAGCTGTTCGTATCGTCCCCGCTTCTGTCATGCTTTTCCTGCTGGCAAGCTATCAACATCCAAGAAACCAAAAACAACCATAATATATGTTTTACTCTCACCATTTAGTATTATCCAGTGTTAGTTTTTAAACTTTTTACAATTGCAAAAATACACATAATTCTTGATTTCACCAAATTTTTTTATGAATTTATGCCGCTGATATAGAACATTTTATTTACCTTTCTTACCATCAAAAGACAACATATACCTGCTTTCATACAACATAAGCACATATCCTGGTAGATAATCCTCATTTCGTTATCATAGACACATCTTCTATTCCTCTGAGGGAAAGAGGAAGAAAAAAACAGAAATAAGGAGGAAAAGTCAGTTTTTTATTGTATCTTTGCAGCGCATATCAAAACTATATAATTTATGAACAACTACAAGAATATAACAGCAAAGGTTTTGCGAATAGATGAAGAAGAACATAAATTCGTCATCGAAGTAGAAGATAGAATCTATAAAGTAGCACAGATTGACTTCCAGAGAAGGCAACCTATGCCAGAAACCCTCAACTGCCTGATGGTAACCACCCACCTGGGCAAGGTTTTCATTGCCCAGAACATAGAACTCCTCATGAGGCAATATTATAAAGAAGACGATGAGGTAGACTTCAAGATAAAACTGACCATAGGTGACTGCTACCATCTGGAAGATCAATACGGTTTTACGGCCATACTAAAACGAGATACCGTCATCAATGCTGCTCTTACCCCAAGAGTAAGATGCAGGATTACCAAAATCCGCCAGAAACAGATGGAAGTACAACTGGTAGATGTTTTGGGCGCCGAGAAATCAGAATTTTCACTCTCCGACAAGGATTTCTGCGATATCATCGGCAATGAAAGCTGGAATACACCGGAATTCAGAAAACTGATGCTCGGAGATACCCCATCCGACATTTTCGACCTGGAATGCCTGCGCTGGATAAACGGTATTTCCAGAAGTCTGAATCAAGACGAACTACAAGAACAACTACAGAACATCCATGCCCGTTGCCTGGAAGCCCTTGAAAGCGAGAGCCTTCTGCCACGCTGCAAGGAAGCCGAGCGCATCCTGCTGGAACAACGATTCACGGATATCATCGAACTGATATCCTATTATATCCAAGCCATCGAAATCTTGAGAAACGGAACGGCAGAGGATACCATCAGCCATATACTTTCTACCCTCTCTACTTGCGCCTACATCTATCATCCACGCAAGCAGTTCTGCATCATGCAATGTATCTTCATGCTCGACTTCTCGATGATGGAAAAGCATATCGATACCATCCTTGCTACCCTTCGCAGCCAGGAAGCATACCTATGGAACAGAAAGCCATTCCAGATGCAATGGCTCAAACTGCTGCAGGGATACGTAGACAATATCTATAATCAGACCGACAGACTCTCCAGCGACCTAACCACTAAGGAGACGATGATACAGGTACTCATCATTGAACTGATACTGGGCAGAAATGCCACCCATAAGATTTACGATACTTCACTGAATCAGGCCATTCTCTACCGACTGGTTTCGCTGATGAACGTGAGTGATCCAAACAAGACCCTGCAGAGAGCTTTTCTCTCACTCTTTACCCAGGCAGAGTTTGATGCTGCCCTGCCTTTCAACAGTGATGATGCCTTCGTACTGTCCAATATGCTCTGCTCGCAGAACAACGATACCGTAGAAAGTTTTGAACCCGCCAAATATGAGAGTGACATGGCTCTGCTTTCTGTCAACGAGCAGGCCATCACCATCCAGCCGAAAGACCTTGACAGGGATAATCTCTACATGCCGCTTTCTGCCCGAATGGGACTCTGGCATGGTCTTTCCATCCGTCTTGACGAAAAGCCACCGGTAAAACTGAGAGGCAAGGTGGGTACTACCATCGAACACTTTAAGGAACTCTGGGAGTATATCAACCACTCTCTCTTCTCCAAAAAACGCAAGACATCCAAGAAACAGAACAGAAAACTCTATATCGACGATGAAACCGTAATCATCGTTACCAAACAGCTGCCCGCACAATACGTCTTCGAATGTAAGGTGGTAGAAGATGGTTGCGAGGGAGAAGGTACACTCGATGTATTGAACGATGTGGTATCTTTCTACCCTGGAGAAATCAATATCCAATCCTTTGAATATCAGGGAATGCCACTCATGCTGCGTGCCTATGTAAAGGACATAAAGAGTGACGGAAGCTATGTCTTTGCCATGCACGACATGATAACGGAATATGAAGACGACGTGAGAGTAAACGACCTTTTCTACAACTCCCGTCTCACCTGTCTGCTGTCTAACCAGGTGCCGGGCGTGCCTCGCATTCCGGCTGTCAGCAGCGAAGGTTTCTCTGTCTCCGTGGCTCCAGCTCCCGGCATGGAACTCAGCGACCTGAAGAAGGGCATGATAGTAGAGGTGGATAACATCACGGAAGGAAGCAACGGTTACCTCTATGCCACCTTCCTGCGGGAATCTCCTGAAAGCAGATTCGGAATTACCGAAGCCTTCCACCAGCTTATGCGCGGCTATGCCAACAACGAGGTATACAACCCTAAGGAAGAAAAAGATGAACTGGAAAATGCCGTCAGCATGAAGCCGGTATACGTAGCCGAACTGATGGGAATCATCGATGCCAAGGCAACACTGGAAGAGGACAACATCAAGGCTTACAACTATCTCAACTTCTGCCGTTTACTAGCCATCATGCTGGACAGCAAGGAGCGCGTCAGCTATTACGACAGTCGTCTTACCCTGCTGGAACTCCTCAACGACTTTGCTGCACTGGACAAGGTGGATACAAAGAAAATCAATCTTATCGCAGAGACAGAACCGGAACTCTTTGAACGCAATGCCATCCTGCGCCATGACTTCATGCAGCTGCGCATCATCGGCTGCCTGGACAGTGAGGAACATTACGAGGAACTCTATCGCTGGAGCAGCCTGACGGAAGATCCACATCTTCAGCAGCTGGCATCGCTCGTACTCTCCCACAACTTCGTGAAGAAATCGGGACTGCTCACCCAGGCGGTTGATATTCTTGACAAAATCCGTGCGCTGCTGAAGCTGCAGAAGTCTTCTTCCAACAAGAAGAACTATGGCAAGGAAGACTTCCATACCGAATTCAAGACCTCTATCATCTACCCGGAAAATTCCATGCGAGCAGATGTCGAGGCACAGACCATCAAGATCATGCAGGAGATTTGTGCCTTCCTCAATGCCGAAGGCGGTCATCTGTATCTTGGCGTATCAGATATCGGTTACGAAATGGGTCTGGAAGAAGACCTGAAGAATACGCTCTTCAAGGGTTCAAGAGACAAATATGAAACATACGTCAACAACAAAATGGTTTACTATCTCGGACAGGAGGGGGCCCACTATGTGCATACCCACTTTGATGAGGAAGTAAGCAACGCCGTGCTCATCATCGACATCGAACCATGCCCTACCCCAATTTCTGTGGGCTACGAATATTTTGAGCGTATGGGAACTTCAGCTCGCAAGGTAAACGAGAACTATAGAGATAAGTTCCTCGCCATCAGAAAGCAATGGGCTGAAGAACATATTCCGCATCTGGCTGTTGCCTCTGCACCGGCTTCAACAGCCGAACCAACTCCACATGAAAAGGAGACAAAGAACAGCAGCCGACTCGTGGAATCGGCTCCTATCACCGACCATATCCAGACCTCGCGTTTCCGCAACAATGTGCTCCACGACTATGAGGAAGGTTATCGTCCGGTCACAGCTGTTATCTGCCTGATGGATACCGATGAATATAAGGTTCTGGATGACGATGACTGGCAAGACTATCGACTGAAGCTCGCCGTTCACGAAGACGAAGAAGATGGATGGCTCATCCTGGTATACGAGAGCGGCAGGGTATGCAAGGTTTCCATGGCCGAACTGCTGCAGCGGGAACGTGGCAGAGAGTTTAAGCGTTATGCTGGCGAAAAACTCATCTTTGCTTCCATTGCTACAGAAGCCGATGCGGTATGTGTAGGTTTCATCGACGGCAAGTCAAACCGCTATGTAAGATTTGACGACTTGTCAAAGTTCGAACACTCCAAGATGCAAGCTGAGGGTACCCTCCCTATGGATGTACCAAACTCCGGTGTTCACTACGTAGAAGTACTCAACAAGGATCTGGTTCCTATAAACAGAAACATAGGCAGAAAGACCATTGGCTGCATTCTCAAGACTGCTGAAGGCAGGAGATGTATGGAAGTTTTACCCGACTGCAAGATGAAATAAAACATAAAAGTGCAATAAAAAATCAGCAGATATGCATTTTTTTGTAACTTTGCAGAATAAAGCTAAAAATGTAGTAAATAATTATATTAATAACCTAATGAAAAAAGCAGTTGTGTTAATGGCCTTACTTAGCCAATCCTTAAGCATGATGTATGCTGATGATCAAGCCGGGACAAGGGGTATCGGACAATATCCTGGACGCCCTTCTCAATTTACGGCTCCAAGAATGGTGAAGGACAACACCTATCGGAACATAGCATTGAACCGAATGGTATATACTTCATCCAATGCAGATTTCAACCTTACGGGACATCTCGTAACGGACGGTATCATCACCAGTAAAGCTCCTTCGTTCCTCAGTGTGAAAACCAATGAGGGCGAACTGTCCAACCGTGACAAGGAGAAAATGATTGACGGCAATACGGTTACGAGCCAATATATCAAAGGTGAAAATGCATTTGTAGAGTTTAACTGGGAAGCCATGACGGTGAATCTCAAGAAATTGGAATTTACCGGTGAACTGGCTTTCTATAAGGATAAGGCTTCGCAAGGCTATACCATCCGGGTGATGGGCTCACACAATGGAAAGAAATGGGAAGTCCTGGGAGAAGAAAAGGGTTCTGACCTTCCTGGTGTTGCTACCAAGCAGCAGGTTAGTTCCGACCCTAATAAGTTCCAGGACGTAGTGAAACTCCCACTTAGAAAATTAAATGTTTCCATCCCGCTGAAGAAACCTGGCAACTACGAACATGTACGCATCGAGTTGATTATGCCGGGTGCTGCCTGGTGGCGTATCAAACTCATCGACAACACCACTTCATGGCGTCCGTCCATGCACTTCTCCAGCGTCTGGAAGTCGGGCTTGGCAAATAAAACAGATGCCAAGGCTCAGTGGCTCTATGTAGATTTGGGCACAGAGGCAGACTTCGACCAGGTGAATCTCTTCTGGGTGAACAAGGCTCGCCAGGGCAAGATTCAGGTATCCAATGATGCCAGGAACTGGAGCGATATTGCAACCCTGGGACAGCAAAAAAAGAAAGGGTTGATAGAAAAGGTGGCTTGCAAAGGTCATGGCAGATATGTTAGACTGCAGCTTACCGAACCGGATGCATCCGGACACTATGCCTTATCTGAAATGCAGGTAATGGGTAAGGGTGGCCTGCGTGCAGAAACTGCCAATACGCTGGCTTCAAAGAATGGCAAGCAGATGCTCAATCAGTGGCAGTTGCGCCGAGAAGGAAGTGATGCCTGGATTCAGGCTACGGTGCCTGGTACTGTACTCACCAGCTATATGAATATCGGGGCAGTGCCTGATAACCGCTTCGATGACAACATGCGTCAGATTTCTGAATCGTTCTTCAACTCTGATTTCTGGTATCGTACCACCATCGAACATAAGCCGTCTGCCAACAAGCAGCAGCATACCTATCTCAACTTCGATGGTATCAACTGGAAGGCTGATATATTACTGAACGGCGAAAAGATAGGTAGAATTGATGGTGCCTTTATCCGCTCTCGTATCGACGTAACCAACTTATTGAAACCAGGTTCCAATAAGTTGGAGGTACATGTCATCAAAAATGCTCACTTTGGCGTTGTGAAGCAGAAAAATCTCCTGAACACTGACCTGAATGGTGGAGAGCTGGGGGCTGACAACCCTACCTTCCACGCTTCTATCGGCTGGGACTGGATAACCAATACCCCAGGTAGAGAAATCGGTATCTGGAATGATGTCTATCTTACCCATGACAATGGCGTAAGTGTTTCAGACCCTGTGGTTACATCTACCCTGAACTTGCCTGATACCCTGGCATCAATGACCCCATCGGTCTTCCTGCAGAATGCGGATGCCGTGGCAAAGACCGTGAAACTGGCTGGTTATATCGGCAAGATCAAGTTTGAGCAGGAAGTTAGTCTGCAGCCAAACGAGAAGCGTGAGGTTTCCTTCGCTCCTACCGACTATCCACAGCTCAAGAATCAGCGCATGAATCTCTGGTGGCCTAACGGTTATGGTTCACCTTATTTATATGATGCCGGTTTCAAGGTATCAGACAAGGCTTCCGGCGAAATGATTTCTGAGGTAACCTATAAGGCAGGTATCCGACAGATGAGCTATGCTGACCTGGAGACACAGACCAAGATCTACATCAATGGCAAGCGACTGAACCCACTGGGCGGTAACTGGGGATTCTCGGAAACCAACCTCAACTATCGTGGACGTGAATATGATGCAGCAGTACGTTATCATAAGGAGATGAACTACAACATGATTCGCGACTGGGTAGGTCAGATTGGCGATGAGGAACTTTATGAAGCATGCGACAAGTATGGTATCATGGTATGGCAGGACTTCTGGCTGGCTAACCCATGGGACGGACCAGATCCTGATGACAACAAGATGTTCCTGGAAAACTCAGCTGATTACATCTCCCGTATCCGCAACCATGCCAGCATCGGCATCTACTGCGGAAGAAACGAGGGATTCCCTCCGGCAGCAATTGACAAGGTATTGAGAGAACAGGTGAAGGATATCCATCCACAGTTGGGATATATTCCTAGCTCAGCCGACCTGGGTGTGAGTGGACATGGTCCTTATCAGATGAAGTCGCCTTCATTCTACTTCGCTAACCAGAGTCATAAATTGCATTCAGAACGAGGTATGCCGAATGTTCCTACCTTCGAATCGTTGAGCAGAATGATGGAACCGGAACATCTGTGGCCACAAAGCGATGCATGGGGACAGCATGATTATACATTGAAGGGGGCTCAGGGAGGTGAATCTTTCAACAACATCATGGAAAAGCGTTATGGCAAACCTCAGAGTGCAGAGCAGTTTACCAAGTGGGCACAGTGGCTCAACTATGATGGCTACCGTGCGATGTACGAGTCTTCCCAGCAAGACCGTCTCGGTTTGCTCATCTGGATGAGTCATGCCTGCTGGCCAAGCATGGTATGGTGTACCTATGATTACTACTTTGAGCCTACAGCCGCTTACTTTGGTGTGAAGAAGGCTTGCGAACCATTACATATCCAGTATAACCCAGTGAAGAAGGTTGCCGAGGTGGTTAACTTCGCTGGTGGTGCCAAGAATGGTCTGGTTGCCAAGGCTCAGATCTTTGATATGTACGGAAAGCTGCTCAAGGAAGAAAGCAAGGAAGTGAACGTGGGTGAAGACCAGACCGTAGATGCCGTTAGCGTTAGCGAACCGGATGAGGAAGTTTACTACATCAAATTGAGCCTGGAGCAGAACAGCCAGATGATTTCAGACAACTTCTATGTACAAGGCAAGGAAGAAGACAACCTTCAGGCACTCTCCAAACTCCCTAAGGCAACCGTTTCCATCAGCGGCAAGCACTTCGTTCAGCAGGGTGAAGAGTGGATTGGAGAAGTAGAGATCCGCAATACTGGCAATGTTCCTGCCCTCCTGATTCGCTTGAACCTGAAAGGTGGCGATGGTGAGCAGATACTGCCTGTCATCTACAGCGACAACTACTTCTGTCTGATGCCGGATGAGTGCAAGATAATCAAGGTATCTTATCGCGATGAGGACAGAAGAGGTCAGGCACCATACGTAGAAATAACCGGTTTCAATAAATAATCATTGAAATCCATTGAATCATAAACAAGACGCTCTGCAAGAGCAAAAGCATGATTATTCTGATGCTTTTGTCTTGCAGAGCGTCTTTTCTTCTACTGCAAAAATAGTTTCTTAGTGAGTTGAGACAATTATCATCTAAAATAGAAAACTCAAATCTACACCACATTGAAATGGATTGCCACGCTGCGCAAAATATTCGCGCTTTCCGGTTGCGGCATTGTCTACAGCAAAGGTATTGTAATTGGTGTCTGTGAGGTTCTTGCCCCATAAGTTCAATTGCAGGATGCCGAAATCGAAGGCAACATGAGCACCCAATACGGCATAAACATCCTGACTATAGGTATTGGCATTATCCCAATAGGTTTTGCCCTGCATGTTTACGTTTGCTCCGAAAACCATGTTACGCAAGAAACTGGAGTTGAAGTTAACACGATAGTCTGCCATGGCACAAAGGGTATGCATCGGAACGTATGGCACACGCTTGTCTTTATAACTAACCGCATTCTCACCTTCACCGTCAGTATATTCATCGAAGACAGCATGAGTATAGCCATAATTCAACATCCAGTCGAGCTGACCATTGGCAAGTTGGCCTCGCAAAGCTGCCTCAATGCCACAGCTATGACTCCTGCCGGCATTCACCATCATTCTACCAAATCCATAGTTGCCTGCCATCACTGAGAGTTGCTGATTTCTTACCTTCATATAGAAGGCACTCAGGTCGAGATGAAGAGCATGATTGAAGAGATTGAGATGAGAACCTACTTCATAATTCCATGAAACCTCTGGCTTGTATGATATCGTCTGGTTCACCTTCTCATAATCCTCGGCAGTATGAGGCACATCGTAATCACCACGCAATGCCTGCTGACGATTGGCATTCAATTCCGTCTGAAGGATATCGCTGAACATCTGAATATTATAGCCACCGGCACGATAACCCTTACTGATATTGGCATAGATATTACTCTGCTGATCATCAATACGATAAGTAATACCAATCTTTGGAAGGAACTGGCTGTAATCATCATTCGTCTTTTCATCCAGAGCACTTCTAAGCGTATAGGTAGCCTTCTGCCCCATCATATTTGCTGTCATTGCCATATAGGCAGACGACTGATAATGAATGCCCGTATGCAAATAATCATATCGCAAGCCCAGTGTTGCCACCAGACGGGAAGTAATATCAAAATTACTCTCATGATAGAAACCGAGATTGGTCTGCGGAGTATGATAAAGTCCAGGAGCACCCATGCTGACACCCATGCTGATGCCTCCAGCCTTCTCAATGGCAGCACTGGCAGCAGCCTTGGCTGCCACTTCCGGCATTCCCTGCGCCATCATTTTCTTAACCATCGAAGCATGAATGGCAGTATACATCTGCTGCTGGATTGCATTGCCAATCGGAGCTGTCATCGCATCATCGAAAAAGACCGGACCGTTGGTCTTCAACCATTGCTTGGAGAAAAAGCCACCTACTGTCCAATGCCAGAAGTCTCCCACTGCCTTGTTGCTCTTCAAGGAGAGTTCCTGGGTAAAGGAATTCTGCAATTGTTCCTGTAGGATATGCATGTAGTCGGCAGAAAGATAATCCTGATCCATCAACATACGGTCCTTGACATACTGATAGCTGGAAACGGAAGTAAAATCATATCCCTTTCCGGTATATCCCAGTTTCAAACCTGTTATCAGGTTATTTCTCAGATACGTTCCTGGGAAAGTAGAAGCAGGAAGGTCTGCCTTCCCCGTCTCTAAATCAAGCTTTCCATAAGGAAATCCATTCTGGTCAACATACTGATAATTAGCAAGAATATCCATCTTCCAACCCGAATCAAAACGGGTCTTGAGAAGCATCTTGCCTCCCGCTTCGTTATATTGATCCGAACGGTCGCCTGTATTGGTATTTCGGAAGAAACCCTTCTGACCCTCATAGAAACCTGCCAGAGAAAGAGCTACATGCTGATTGAACTTCTGATAATGAGCTGCTTCTACATTACGAAAATACTTACTACCATAGCTAAGTCTGATATCTGTACCTTGATAATCGAAGGGATTACGGGAATACATCTTGACCAATCCACCCTCGGTATTCTGACCATAAAGCGTGCCTTGTGGGCCACGAAGCACATCTACCCTACTCAACTGGTAATTGTGGAGATTAAAAGCCGACTTACTCATCACCGGAATACCATCGAGATAAAGACCAATAGCAGGACTATTGACACGGCTTCCTATTCCTCTGACATAAACAGAGGAAGAAAGACGGCTACCATAATTTGGCATTACAAAATTAGGAACAAACCGGGAAAGATCACGTAAATCGGATACTCCCATCTTTTTCATCAAAGAGCTACTCAGCGATGTACTGCTGAGTGCCTGCTGTCGGAGACGCAACACCTCCTTTGGCTGTGATACGACCACTACTTCGTCAATATCGAACACCTTGCTGCTGTCCGATAATGCCGTATCAGCTGAAATCGGTAAAGCAATGCCTAAACCAGCCATTGCCATCATCATTTTATAATTCATTTTCTCTTATATTTTTCCGCATGATTCAAATTCGGGTGCAAAGGTACGAAGAATATCGGAAATGAGAAATCCTTATTTATTAGGAACTGGCCAGCACAGAAAAAATGTGAGCCCCTTCTGCTACATAGCATAAATAGTGAGAGCTCCCATCTCCTCTCTCTCAACTTCCTGTTTACATAGAAACATGTTTTCATGTTGTTATCCGTAATAGTAATCGTAATCTTCTTGTTGAAGTTTATTTAAGTCTGATATCATTTATACTTCTTTTTTTAGAAAATCTATTCAGGTCCACCCAATTCCAAATACCCGGTACTCTTCCATGGCGACTAAATTGCCAGATGTCGTAATGAGGTTTGCCAGGTAGTACAGGCTCATGATTATAGCTGGCTATCCAAAGATAATAATTATCGAATTCTGGACTCAGATAATCCTTGAAGTAACTCTCGCTACAATATATAATAGGTGTATGTCCATAATAAACCTTGCAAAGTTTGCAGAAAGTTTTTAATAACAGTTGAATCTCTATTTTACTCATTCCCTTTGTACCATCATCCTCTGCATCTATTACGGGGAGCAAGTCTTGCTTATCTTTATCATATACGGAACGGAAATTTTCAAACTGTAAGGCTGCAGGAGCCTTGGAAAGGAAATGATAAGATCCTACAGGAATGCCACTTTCTCTGGCATTCTTGATATTCGATTCGTACCACGGATCTTGAATGTTTGTTCCTTCTGAAGATTTTATATAGATAAATTGCAAGCGCTTGATTTTACCCAATTCATCCCAATGAATTCTGCCCTGATGACGCGAGATGTCAATTCCATCATAGCTGCCAGAATATTCACCAGTGGTAAGATCGTGGATAGGCCATTGCTTATCAGATGCTCTCCTTATGAAATAAGATGAAATCATCCGATATGCTTCAAATCCGATAATAAAAGTAAGGACAAGACCGAAGGCTATATAGCATAATCGCTTGCCCATATTATTGTTTTTTCTTTTTCTTCTAACCATGAATTTTACATAATATGTTGCTTCAAGTGACAAAGGTAATGAAAATAAGAGAAATACCAAAAAAAATACCATAAAACTAATTTCTATTTTATTAAAAGAGCATGATATGATATCTTTTCTTGCTAAATCAGAAGGATACGCCAGGAGCTAATGACTTATATTTAATGTAAACATTTAAACATGTTTGCATGTAAGCATGTCTGTACATCAATATTTATAGCTAAAGCTCACTCATCATAGAAGATATAGGAAAGAATGATATTAATAGATATAACACTATTGAAATGAATATCTACAGAACTGTTTACTAAAAACTACGAAACCATTTACTTATATCTACGAAACTGTTTACCAAAATCTACGAAATCATTTACCAATAACTACGAAACCATTTACCTTATCACGGCTAACCTGTTAAGTATCAAATATTTACAAAAGTCATAAGATTATAAAAACATAATTGAAACTTATAAATAAAGAAGAAAATTAAGAAACAGACATAATGCCTTGTAAATCAGTTCTTTACGAAAACAATGTAAACGGTTTCGTAGATTTCAGTTAATCAACTTAAACGAATTAATATCTACGAAACCATTTACCTCAAATTAGTTAACACGTTGAAAATTAGCTAAATACAAACTTAACAAAACTTTTCATGCATGATATTCAACACTATAGTTTATTAAAAAAATACTTTACTATTATATATATAAACATCTGTATATCAACTCATTACATAGTTATAAGTAAATACTTTCGTAGATGAATTTAAGGTTGAGATTCAGGTAACCAAAATACTTCTCAGAATAATTTCCATATTCAAAAGACTTCTACACAGCTCTGATAATAATAGAAAAGCTATCCAAAATCAGTAATATCTACGGAACTGTTTACAAAAAACTACGAAACTGTTTACTTATATCTACGAAACCGTTTACCAACAACTACGAAACTGTTTACATACATCTACGAAACCATTTACTTGTAATCTACTAATTCACTGGTTTTCATTACATTACAGAATCCCTAATTAAATAATCTAAGTAAATTCTAATTATAAAAATAATTTTTGTTTTAAAAGAATATACCTAAAGTACTGAATATTAAACACTTATAATATTTTCGGTAAATGATTTCGTAGATTATGATAGTTTAAAAAGATTTGGTTAACTATGTTTTGTGCTTTTCGATAATAAAATGTAGGCGATATCTTTTATATCTACGAAACCATTTACGCTAAATTTGTAACTATCATAATACCAAGGAGTTACATATTACTCGTTGATATACTATTTCATAGTTATCGTGATTTTAATTATAAAATTATAATAATGATAATTGCCTTAATATCAGTAAGATAAGCAATGTTAGGTAAATAGTTTCGTAGATATAAGTAGTTAAAAAGCTACTACATCTACGATACTATTTACCTGGATGAATGTAACAAATTGATAAACAGCAAGATATATAATATAAATATTTGTCTTTTGATATTTTACGTTTCTAAAGTTTATATTTTAATTTTCTTAACGTGCTAATAATTAGTAAGTTATATATAATTAGGTAAATGGTTTCGTAGATATAAAAAGAATCGCAGACATGGTATTTAATGTCTGCGACTCTTGGTTGTATGCTCGGCATGAGCTTATTCTAATGGGTGCAAGTC
>ULXY01061556.1_pt1 | contig 22481 bp, 26 predicted proteins | sample 1961741 | NCBI WGS metagenome assembly ULXY01 (sample SAMEA4835851, study PRJEB28245) | human gut metagenome | biome: gut microbiome; material: fecal sample | place: Denmark | collected 2008
TGACTTTTCGTCTCTGGCAAGACGGCCAAAAGCATTTTGATTTCCTGCGGCTCCCGTCTGGCCCCCTTTGACATCCCCCAACTCCGTGAGATCATGGCCTACGATGAATTGCAGCTTGACCGTATCGGGGATCGGAAAACAGCGGTTTTCTTCACGATTTCCGACACCACGCCCACCTATAACTTTCTGGTGGCTCTGGCTTTTTCGCAGATGTTCAATCTCCTGTGTGAACGGGCGGACAATGTTCACGGGGGCCGCCTGCCCCATCATGTGCGGGTGCTGTGGGACGAGGCGGCCAATACGGGCCAGGTGCCCCAGCTTGAAAAGCTGGTGGCTGTCATTCGTTCCCGTGAAATATCGCTGACGCTCTTTTACCAGCAGATGGCACAGTGCAAGGCCATTTATGACAAACACGCGGAAACGATTTTAGGCAACATGGACAGCGTGGTTTTCCTGGGCGGGCGGGAAAGCTCCACTATCAAGGAGATTTCGGAAAACTGGCTGGGCAAGGCAACGATCTATATGCAGACGGACGGGCGCTCCAAAGGCCAGTCGGAAAGCTACAACCTGAACACCCAGCGGCTTGGCCGGGAGCTGATGACCTCCGCCGAGCTTGCCACCATGCCCGGCGACAGGTGTATCTTGCAGCTCCGGGGCCTGCCCCCGTTCTATTCCCCAAAGTATGATTTGAAGCAGCACCCGAACTACAAATATACGGCTGAGGCCGATAAAGTAAAAAACGCTTTTGACCTCGACAAGCTCATAAACCGCCGCAGGCGGCCTGGGCTGAACGAGGTTTGTGAGGTGTACGAGGCGGACGGGACAGACACAGGGCCCATAGGCGAGGACGAGGACATCCTCAACTATGACGATGTGGATGACCCGGACGCCTTTGTATAAATCCTACTTCTGGACAAAGTGTCCAGAGGTCGTAACCTGCCGCCTGTATGGGCGGCTTTTTTCATGGCCGGGAATACCCCCGGAGAAATGGAGGCTATATGGAGTTCTTTTCTTCTGCTGTTGATACTTTGCAGACCCTTGTTGTGGCTCTCGGCGCTGGCCTGGGCGTGTGGGGTGTCGTAAACCTGCTGGAAGGTTATGGTTCCGACAATCCTGGCTCCAAAAGCCAGGGCATGAAGCAGCTTATAGCTGGCGGCGGCATCATCCTGCTGGGCACCACCCTGATCCCCCTGCTGTCCGGCCTGTTTTAAGGTAGCGGCCTATGGATTTTCTCACCGACTGGCTTACAGACTGGCTCAAAGAGCTGCTGATTGGCGGGATCATGGGGAACCTTGAGGGGCTCACCGATCACGTCAACGCCCAGGTCGGGGAGATCGCGGTACAAGTGGGGACTACCCCGGCGGCGTGGAACGCCGGGGTTTTCTCCCTTATACGCCAGCTTTCCGAAACGGTGATCTTACCGATTGCCGGTCTGGTGCTGACCTTTGTTGCCACCTATGAGCTGATACAGATGCTTTTGGAAAAAAACAATATGCACGAGTTTGATGTGGCGAATATCTACAAATGGATGTTCAAAACGGCTTGTGCCATCCTTATTCTGTCCAACACTTTTAATATTGTAATGGCGGTGTTCGACGTGTCGCAGTCCGTGATCGCCCAGGCGGGCGGGCTCATCCAGGGCTCTACGGACATCACGCCGGATATGCTGGCGGAACTGGAAACCACCCTGGAGGGGATGGATTTAGGGCCGCTTTTGGGCCTGTGGCTCCAATCTTCTATCATTGGCGTTACCATGTGGGCGCTGGGCATTGTCATTTTTGTTTTGGTGTATGGCAGAATGCTGGAAATTTATATCTTGACCAGTTTGGCTCCCATCCCCATGGCAACGATCTCCAACCGGGAGGTGGGGCAAATGGGCCAGAACTATCTGCGTTCCCTGTTCGCCGTGGGCTTTCAAGGGATGCTCATTCTGGTATGCGTTGCCATTTACGCGGTGCTGATCCAGGGGATCGCCACAGGCGGCGACCCCATCGGCGCGATTTGGGGCATTGTGGGATATACTGTCCTGCTCTGCTTTATGTTGTTCAAAACGGGCTCGATTGCCCGCAGTATCTTTAACGCACATTGAGGGGAGGTGTTGGAATGGAAGAAACCATGTCCGGGACTTCTGGACACTTTGTCCAGAGGTCCCCGGAGGGGCTGTTCCTGCAAGACGGCATTGAGGGCCTGCACTCCCTGCCCCGTCATTCCGTGGATATGCTCTTGACCGATCCGCCCTATGGCACCACCCGGAACTTTTGGGATGCACCCCTGCCGCTTCCGGAGTTGTGGGAGGCGGTCAAGTGGGCGGTCAAGCCGGACGGCGCTGTACTGTTTTTTGCACAATGCCCCTATGACAAGGTGCTGGGGGTATCCAACCTGTCCATGCTCCGCTATGAGTGGGTATGGTACAAAAGCCGCTGCACAGGCTTTCTAAATGCCCGCCGCGCCCCGCTGAAAAAGACAGAGAATATTCTGGTGTTCTATCAGAAACTTCCGCTTTACAATCCGCAGTTTGAGCAGGGCAAGCCCTACAAGAAAATTGCGGGCAACCGTGGGAACAGCACCAACTACGGGAAATTTACCCGTTCCGGCAGCGGATCGGAGGACGGCCTGCGCTTTCCCGGAAATGTGCTGACCTTTCCAGCCGTCCAGCGCACCGTCCACCCCACGCAAAAGCCGGTGGAGCTGTGCGAGTATTTCATCAAGACCTATACCCGGCCCGGTGAAGTGGTAGCGGACATCTGTGCGGGCTCTGCCACAACAGCGGTTGCCGCCCTCAACACGGGCCGCCGCTTTATTTGTTTTGAAACCGTCCCCGCCTACTATGCCGCCGCTACGGAGCGCGTCCGTCTGGCGCGGGCGGCGGTGGAGGCCGGGGGGAAAGGAGTGTAACCATCGAAAAGTATTCTATCATTTACGCCGACCCACCCTGGCGGTATTCCGCAAAAAAGGTACAGGGAGCGGCGGAAAACCATTATCCCACCATGGGGATCAACGAGCTATGCGCGTTGCCTGTGGCCGATCTTGCGGCCCCGGACAGCGCGCTTTTTTTGTGGGCTACCTTTCCCCAGCTCCCGGAGGCCCTGCGGCTGATTGAAGCGTGGGGATTTACCTACAAAAGCGTGGCGTTTGTGTGGCTCAAGAAAAACCGAAAGGCCGACAGTTGGTTTTATGGCCTGGGCTTCTGGACAAGGGGGAACGCGGAGGTGTGCCTGCTGGCAACACGGGGACACCCGAAACGGCAGGCGGCGAATATCCATCAGTTTATCATTTCCCCCATACAGGAACACAGCCGCAAGCCGGAGGAGGCCCGTGAAAAGATCGTGGCTCTCATGGGCGACCTGCCCAGGGTGGAGCTGTTTGCGAGGCAGACGCCGCCCGGCTGGGATGTGTGGGGCAACGAGGTGGAAAGCACCGTCCCGGACTTCTGGACAAAGTGTCCAGAGGTGGGCTTGTGAGTGCGCTTACCCTGGGGAGCTTGTTCGATGGGATCGGCGTGTTTCCCCTGGCAGCGTCACGGTGCGGTATTCGTCCCCTGTGGGCCAGCGAGATCGAGGCTGTCCCTATCTCCATCACCCGGCGGCATTTCCCGGACATGGCCCACCTGGGGGACATCACCAAACTGGACGGCGGGGCCGTCCCGCCCGTCCATGTGCTGACCTTTGGCTCCCCTTGTCAAAATCTTTCACAGATTGGCAGGCGCGAGGGGCTGGATGGGGCCAAATCCGGCCTGTTCTTTCACGCCATCCGTATCATTCAAGAAATGAGAAAGGCCACCAATGATCTATATCCAGTTATCACTATTTGGGAAAACGTCATGGGAGCGTTTTCTTCAAATGACCGGATGGACTTTAGAGCCGTGTTATCCGCTTTCACAGACACCGAAATTCCAATGCCTGCTTCGGGAAGATGGGCAAACGCCGGAATGGTGCGAGGGGGATGCCCCGATCTCGCATGGCGGCTCCTGGATGCCCAACACTGGGCAAGGCCCCGGCTGGCCCGGCGGCAGCGCGTCTTTCTCGTGGCAGATTTTAGAGGGCGGCGTGCTCCCGAAATACTGTTTAAGCCCCGGCCAATGCACCCACTTCCTCCGTCTGGCGGAGCGTGCCGGGTGCCCGCCCCCGGCGGAGATCGAGGCCCTTTTCTTGAAACAGGGGGGCGAATACCCATCGTCCGACCCTTTCAAGGATTCCGTATGCGGGGAGCCGCAAAAGGCGGGCAGCACACCGCGTTCCAAAACAGCTTTGGATTACCAACTGACCCTTTTCCCACCCTGCTGGCTGGAACAGTAACGCCCTTTGCCTTTTGGTATGAGGACGATCCGGCAGGCGGCTGTGTGCGTTTTCCCACAGAATTGGAGTGTGAGCGGCTGATGGGCTTGCCGGAGGGCTGGACAAAGTACGGCGCGGGCGGCAACGAGATCAGCTCCGCCAGCCGCTATAAGGCCCTGGGCAACGCCATCGCCCTGCCCTGTGCGGAGTACATTATGGCGGGGATCGCGGAAGTGCTGCGCTGAGATATCCCGGACTTCTGGACAAAGTGTCCAGAGGTGGCCGGGCCGGAAAGGAAGTGAGCAAAATTCCCTATGTAAATGTTCCAAACGATTTGTCAAAGGTCAAGACCAAACTGGCCTTTAACCTGACGAAACGCCAGCTTGTGTGCTTCGGGATCGCGGCGGCGGTGGGCATCCCCACCTATCTGCTGGCCCGGAGCACCATCGGCAATACCGGGGCCATGTTCCTGATGATGGCCGTGGCACTCCCGGCGTTTCTGCTGGCGATGTATGAAAAAGACGGGCTCCCGCTGGAAAAGGTGGTGGGAAACATCATCCGGGCCCGTTTCCTGCGGCCTGGGATCAGGCCCTATCAGACGCAGAATATTTACGCCCCGTTTACCCAGCGGGGCGCTGCGGGAAAGGAGGATGCGATTGAAAACAGCAAAAAACCAAAAGCGCGGCCCCGGAAAGGGCGCTAAACGGAAAGCCGCCCTGTCCGCCCAGCAGACGATCCCCTATCTGGTGATGCACCCGGACGGGGTGTGCCAGCTCCCCGGCGGGCTCTACACAAAAACCGTGGAATATGAGGACATCAACTATTCTGTGGCAAGCACCGAGGATCAGACGGCCATTTTCGGCGGCTGGAGTTCGTTCCTCAACTACTTTGATACCTCGCTGCCGTTCCAGCTTTCCTTTATCAACCGCCGATCTCGTTCCCGGAGCAAGTACAAGGTCAATATCCCCCCGGCCCAGGATGACTTCAACAGCGTCCGGGCTGAATTTACCGGGATGCTGAAAAACCAGATTGCCAAAAGCAACAATGGCATTGAACGCTCCAAATATATCACCTTTGGGCTCCCCGCCGACGGGATCGGGGAGGCCCGGCCCCGGCTGGAACGGGTGGAAGCCGATGTGACAGGCAACCTCAAACGGCTTGGGGTGCCATCGGAGTCCCTGGACGGGCGGGAACGTCTGGCCCTGCTCCACGGGCAGATGCACCCCGGCAGCCGGGAGGCGTTCTGCTTCTCCTGGCAGGATATTCCCAAAACGGGCATGGGTACAAAGGACTATATCGCCCCGGACAGCTTTGACTTCAGGCAGTCCCGGACATTCCGGGTGGGCCAGTATTGGGGCGCGGTGTCCTATTTGCAGATTTTAGCGTCCGAGCTCTCGGATAAGCTGCTGTCGGAAATCCTGGAGCTGGATGCGGAACTGACAGTCACTATGCACGTCCAGACGGTGGATCAGCTAAAGGCTATTAAGACCGTCAAAGGCAAGCTCTCCGACATCGGTAAAATGAAAGTGGAGGAACAGCGCAAGGCGGTGCGGGCTGGGTACGATCCTGACATTCTCCCGCCTGACCTGATTACATTCTCCAAAGATGCGGCGGAACTCCTGGCCGATTTGCAATCCCGCAACGAGCGGATGTTCCTGCTGACCTTTACGGTGGTGAACCTTGCCCCCACCCGGCAGCGGCTGGAAAACGACGTGTTTACCGTGGGCGGCATCGCGCAGAAATACAACTGCGCCCTAAAGCGGCTGGACTGGCAACAGGAGCAGGGCTTTGTGTCCTCCCTGGCCCTGGGCTATAACGAGGTGGAGATCCAGCGGGGCATGACAACCAGCTCCACGGCGATTTTCATTCCCTTTATGACCAGGGAGCTCCGCATGGCCGGGCCGTCCCTCTACTACGGTATGAACGCCCTTTCCCACAATGTCATCATGGCTGACCGCAAAAAGCTGAAATCGGCCAACGGCCTGTACCTTGGCTCCACGGGATCGGGAAAATCTTTCGCCGCAAAACGGGAGCTCTTAAATGTGTTCCTCACCATCCCAAAGGATCGGATTCTGATTGTCGATCCCATGGGCGAATATGCACCGCTGGTACGGCGGCTGGGCGGGCAGGTGATCGAGATCGCCCCCGGCTCTCCCAGCCACATTAACCCCATGGACATCCAGCTTGACCTGGACGATGACGAAAGCCCGCTTTCCATGAAAGCGGATTTTTTGTTGTCCCTGTGCGAGCTGGTGGTGGGCGGCAAGGACGGATTGCAGCCCATTGAAAAGACGGTGATCGACCGCTGTGTACGGCTCATTTACCGGGATATGGCCCTGGGGCTGGAAACGGCCAAAACACCCTTGCTCCAGGACTTGTACGAGGAGCTTCTGAAACAGCCGGAGCCGGAGGCCCGCCGTGTGGCAACCGCCCTGGAGCTCTACTGCACCGGCTCCCTCAACCTCTTTAACCACCCCACCAACGTGGACTTGACCGCCCGCGTGGTGTGTATCGTGTTGAAAGGGCTGGGGGAAAACCTGCGGAAGATCGCCATGCACATCACCAACGATTTTGTAACTTCGGCAGTCAATGTGAACTTCCACAACGGCATTTCTACCTGGTGCTATTTTGACGAGTTCCATATCCTTTTGCGGGACGCGCTGACCGCCAGCTATTTTGTGGCCGTCTGGAAGATGCTCCGCAAAAAGGGCTGCGTCCCCTCGGCCCTGACGCAGAACGTCAAAGACCTTTTGGCCAGCCGGGAGATTGAGGCTATTCTGGACAACACGGATTTTATGATCCTGCTGTCCCAGGCCCAAAGTGACCGGGCAATTCTGGCAAAGCAGCTCGGCATTTCAGAGCACCAGCTCTCCTACATTACCCACAGCAATTCCGGCGAGGGCCTGCTGTTCTATGGGGATGTGACGATCCCCTTTGTTGACCGTTTCCCAAAAGGGGAGATTTATAACTTGCTGACCACCCGCCCGGAGGATTTGAAGAATGAAACGAAAACCCAATAAGCCCAAACAGGAGCCCAGGGAGCGCCCCGGCTCCTGGGAGAGCGCCGCCGATCCTGGTGGGGCCGCTGGGGGTAGTTCCCCAGGCGGTGCCGGGGCTGCGGACAGCGGCACTTCTGGACAAAATGTCCAGAAGTCAAAGTTCCGGCAGAAAAGCAAACAGGAACAAGCCGCTGCGTCCAAGCTCCGCATGGAAAAGCGCGGGGAAAAGCTGGAACAGGCAAAGGATAAGCTGGCAAAACAGAAGCCGCCCAAAAAGCCCGGCCCGGTGCGGCGGGTAGGCCGGGCCGCTGGCGGCACCGTCCATGGCTTCGTACACGGGAAAATTTTTGAAGTGGAGCAGGAGAACGTCGGCACCGAGGGGGCCCATCGCTCCGAGCTGGTGGGCGAGTCCGGCCTGCGGCATGGCAAACGGTTTGTGCAAAAGAAAATCCGGCAGCACCCGGCAAAGGCTGTCCAGCGGGCCGAGTCCAAGTATGTTAAGGCTACGGCGGACTATCACTTCCGCATGGCCGCCCAGGAGCACCCGGAAATGTCCGGCAATTCTGTTTCCCAGATGTGGCGCAAGCACCGCCTGAAAAAGCAGTATCAAAAGCGGGCGCGGGAGGCGGCAAAGACGGGAGCGGCAAGCGCCGCCAAAAAGACCGCCGCCGCTACGGAAAAGGCCGGGGCGAAAATCGCAGGCTTTGTGAAGCGGCATCCCGTGGGGGTGTTGCTGGCCCTGGCCTGTGTGCTCCTGCTCTTTATGATGCAGTCCTGTTCGTCCTCTCTGGTGACGCTTGGCAACGCCGGGGCAGGCGCAGTGGGAGCGACCACCTATCCGTCCCAGGACGAGGAAATGCTGGCGGCGGAGGCGGCCTATTCCGGCATGGAGGCCGAGCTGCAAAACTATCTGGACAGCTACGAAAGCACCCACGACTATGACGAGTACCATTTTGACCTGGACGAAATCGAGCACGATCCCTATGTGCTGATCTCCATTCTGTCGGTGCTCCATGAGGGGGCGTGGACGGTGGACGAGGTACAGGGAACCTTGGAAAACCTCTTTGTCCGCCAGTACATTCTCACCGAGGATGTGGTGGTGGAGGTGCGGTATCGGACAGAAAGCCGGACGGACAGCGAGGGCAATTCCTACACGGTAGAGGTGCCCTACAATTACTACATCTGCTATGTCACGCTGGAAAACAAAAACCTTTCCCATCTGCCCCTGGAAATAATGGGCGAGGAACAGATGGCCCGGTACTCCCTCTATATGTCCACCCTGGGGAACAGGCCCGATCTGTTCCCAGAGTCAGCCTATGTGGGGAAATACATCACAAATCCGCCCGCTGACTATGACGTGCCGGAGGAATATCTGGACGACGAAACCTTTGCGGCCATTTTGGGCGAGGCGGAAAAATACCTGGGCTATCCCTATGTGTGGGGCGGCAGCTCTCCGGCCACGTCCTTTGACTGCTCCGGCTTTGTGTCCTGGGTGATCAATCACTCCGGCTGGAATGTGGGCCGCCTGGGGGCCCAGGGGCTTTACAACATCTGCACCCCTACCAGCTCCCCCCGCCCCGGCGATCTGGTGTTCTTTGTCGGCACCTATGACACGGCGGGCGTGTCCCATTGTGGCATCTATGTGGGGGACGGGATGATGATCCATTGTGGAGATCCCATCAGTTACGCAAATCTGAACACAAGCTACTGGCAATCTCATTTCTACGCCTACGGGCGTTTACCATGATTGGAGGTATATTCTATGGCGGCAAGCAAGAGTCAAAAAATCCAGGCCGAGATTGATAAGGTCAAGGCCAAAATCAGCGAACAGCAGGCCCGGCTGAAAGAGCTGGAACAAAAGCACCGGGAGGCGGAAAACGAGGAGATCGTGGACATCGTGCGGGGCATGAGCGTTTCCCTGGAGGAGCTGCCCCTGGTACTCCAGCGGCTCCGGGACGGCGGCACCTCTGGACAAAGTGTCCAGAAGTCGGAGCCTGCGGACAAGGAGGAAAATTGAATATGAAACGATGGAAGTCTTTGACGGCGGCGCTCTGCGCCGTCGTTCTTTTATGCGGATTTAGCGTCCCGGCCTATGCCTACGCCAGCGGCGGCGAGGGTGAGGGCTATGGCGATCCCACCATGACGGAGGAATCCCCCGCCCCGGAGCCTACCATTGAGCCCGGCGAGGGCTTTTCCGAAGAGGGCAACCTTGTGACCCGCGATCTGCTCTATGACGAGCACACCAACAAGCAGTTTATCACGGTGCAGACGGCGGGCGGCAGTACCTTTTACATTGTTATTGACTACGACAAGCCCGTGGACGAAGAGGGCGAGCAATACGAAACCTATTTTCTGAATGTGGTGGACGAGGCCGACCTGCTGGCTGCGGCGGAGGCTGCCGGGGTGGAACAAGCGGTGTGCTCCTGCTCTGAAAAATGCGTGGCGGGGGCCGTCAATACGGATTGTGCTGTCTGCTCCGTCAATATGAGCAAGTGCGTGGGCGTTGAACCGGAGCCCACAGAAACCGAGGAGCCCGCCCCGGAGGAGGCCGAGCCGGAAACGGGCGGCAACGCGAGGATGCTCCTGGCGGTGCTGGCCGTGGCCCTGGTGGGCGGCGGAGCGGCGTTCTATTTCAAGGTGCTGCGCCCCAAACAACAGCAGGCTGGCGAGCCGGAGGAGGACTACGGCGAGGAGGACTATGAGGACGATGGCCCGCCCTGGGACGAGGAAAACAGCGAGGAGGACGAGGAATGAATTTCACAAATAACCCCTATGAAAAAATGATGAAGCAGCGCCCCCGGCCCATGGCTCCGGCTGTCCCGAAAGCGCCCAGGGGCTCCCGCTGCTCCGGCTGTCCCTACTGGCGGGGGATCGGCTGTGTGTCCTGTTACCGGGAGCTTTTGAAAACCTCTGGCGGGAGGTGAAGCCGTGTCCCGTGAACTGACACGCGAGGAAAAAAAGAAAATCCGCGCTCTGGTGACAAAATGGTGCGCCAACTATGACAAGGAATATGGGTGCCTGCCCCTGGAGTGTGAGTGCTATATGTTCGGAAAATGCTGGACGGGTGCTTACTGCCGCTATTTCCGGGAGGCCGTCCTGCCCCTTGATCCGGCGCTGGAGGCAGCCCTTTTGACCGAGGGGCCCAGGCCGGAGTTTAAGCCCTGCCCCATTTGCGGCGGGGCCGTCCCTCTGGATGGACGGCTGGCCTACTGCTCCGAGCCCTGTGCTCAGATTGCCCTGCGGCGGCAAAAGCGGGAGTATATGCGAAAAAAACGGAGGTGATGTGTGGAAAATTAGGCCCCGGAAAATGCCCATATTACAAGGCTTTCCGGGGCCGCTTTCGGGGTAGGACGTAGTTTGATACGGCCTGCCCGGTTTTGCTCAAATACTTTCCACATCTTGCCCCGCCACTTCTGGACACTTTGTCCAGAGGTGGCGGCACATCAAGGAGGTGTTATTCTGGAAGAAAATCAAGGCTATGTGATTCGCCGCACGATCCTGTTTGACAACAAGTGCGGCTTTGTACTGGGGGAAAACCCTAAAGCCCCTAACCCCTATGTGACATGGCAATTCAACGAACAGGACGGACACCGGGACTTCTTTTGGGGCCACTACCACAACGAGCCGGATATGGCGGAACGGGATTTGCACAACCGGGCTGAGGACTATCAGCGACGCTATCATGTGTTTGAGGTGGAACAGGTCCCGGACAAGGAAACCTACAAATACTACTCCACCCAGCGCCCCATCGACATCGGCACCTATCCCAAAAGCTATTTCAACCGCCCGCTTCACATGGATATATACCCCACCCGCCAGCAGGTGCCGGGTGAGGCGTTCCAGGCGTGGGGAGCGATCACCTATGCCCAGCCCCTGACGGATCGGGAAATGCAGGATTATGAACTGCGGCCCGCCCGTGAAAATCTGGACATTCGGCGGCAGATGGACGCCCAGGCCCAGGTAGTAGGAAAATGGGAGGACGCTCACCATGCCCCGGAACAAAAGCGGCTGACCTGGTTTTATCCCGACTTCGGCTGCTATGCGGTGAAAGAATATGTTACCCCGGAGCAGTTGGCCGCCCGTGCTCGTGGGGTGGAGCGTCAAGAGGCGGCCAGGGCTCACAAGCAGGAAAAGGGCAAACAGCCGATTGCCGAACAACTGAAAGCGGCCCAGCGGGAGGCCCAGGCTGACCGGGGTCAGGACACACCCAAACGGAGCATCCCTGACCGTGGCGACAGATAGGAGGAGAATATGGAAGAAAAATATAACCCCATGAAAAGCGCGGAGATCGCCACCGAGCACAACTACAATATGCTGGACGGGGTGCTCAACAACCAGGCACCGCCCCCGGAGCAGGAGAAGCCGCTGGACAAAGTAAAGGAGCCGCCCCGCCCCTATCGGAGCCGGGAGCGTGAGGAGCGGTGAACGAGAAGAAACGCCGCCGCCCCATCCACCTGCACGTCATGGTATCCGAGGAGGAACTGGCGCTGATCCGGGAACGCATGGACGAGGCGGGCGTCCGCAACCTGGGGGCCTATGTGCGGAAAATGGCCCTCAACGGCTATGTGCTCCATGTTGACCTTTCCGACGTGCGGGAGCTGGTATCGCTCCAGCGGCGGTGCTCCAACAACTTAAACCAGGTGGCGATCCAGGCGAACACCTACGGCGGTATTTGCCCGGAGGAGATCAAGGCGTTGCAACGGGACTATGAAACCCTGTGGGGGCCGCTGTCCGAGCTGCTCAAAAGGCTGTCGGCGGTGGTGGAGCTTTAACCCTTGCCGGGGAGCGTATGCTCCCCGGCTGCCCCGGCTTCTGGACACTTTGTCCAGAGGTGGGGGCAGCCGGAGTCATCCTTGTTGTCCCCCTCCTGCGGAGTTATAATATACATATAGAGGCAAATAACGAACTTTTGTAGGAGGTATGAACCATGCGTATCATTTTGAAAATCATCGCGGCTCCCGTTGTTCTGGCGCTGATGCTCGTCGTGGCGGTGCTCTCGTTCCTCTCCTGCATCGCGGGGGCGGTGTGCTGGCTGGCGTGTACGGTTTTCGTCCTGCTGGCGGCCTGCGCCTTTTTCGCAGGGCTGCATACCGGGTGTATCGCCATGCTGGTGCTGGCGTTCCTTGTTTCCCCCTTTGGGCTCCCGGCCATCGGGCTTTGGCTGCTGGATCGTCTGTACGGGGCAAAATACGCCTTGCAGGATTTTATGGTGAGCTGATGACCTCTGGACACTTTGTCCAGAAGCGGTAGGCGGCGGATTATCCCGCCGCCTGTTTTCATCTGTGATAAGGAGGTGAGCATACGGCCACAACGCGGTTAATGGCCCATCATATCAGCAAGGGGGAAACCGTTGCCCAATCGCTGAAAGGCCGTTTTGACTACGGCCAAAACCCGGAGAAAACCCAGGGCGGCGAGTTGATTTCTTCTTATGAGTGCGACCACCGCACAGCCGACGCGGAGTTCCTGTTGGCAAAGGCAAAGTACAAGGCTGTCACGGGTCGGGAACAGAAACGGGATGCGGACGTGCTCTGCTATCAGATTCGGCAGTCCTTTCGCCCTGGGGAGATCACCCCGGAAGAGGCAAACCGGGTGGGCTATGAAACGGCCATGCGCTGGACAAAGGGGAAACACGCCTTTTTCGTCGCCACCCACACAGACCGCCGCCACATCCACAATCACATTTATTACAATTCCACCACCCTGGACTATACCGGGAAATTCCGGGACTTTTTCAGATCGGCGGCAGCCCTGCGGCGGCTCTCTGACCGGGTATGCCTGGAGCATGACCTGTCGGTGATCCAAAACCCGAAGCTCCACAGCAAGGGCCGCTTTCTCCACTATGGACAATGGATCGGGGAGCGCCCGCCCTCAGCCCAGCAGCGGGTACGCCTTGCCATCGTGGAGGCCCTGGGGAAACGCCCCGCCGACTTTGCGGCGTTCCTGCGGCTCATGGAGGAGTCCGGCTTTGCGGTGAAGCATGGCCGGGGCGGTGTCATTTCCTTTCTTGCCCCTGGGCAGGATAAGCCCACCCGCCTGCGCTCGTCCACCCTGGGCCCCGGATTTGACCCGGAGGACATCCGGGCGGCGATCGCCGGGGAGCGTCCGATCCCGGAGCTGCCCCAGGAGGGCCCGCCACCGCCCCGGCGTGTCGATCTCATCATCGACATTCAAAACCGTCTGGCCCAGGGCAAGGGCCCGACCTACGAGCGGTGGGCCAAGGTCTATAACCTAAAGCAGATGGCCGCCGCGCTCCTGTATCTCCGGGAACATGGGCTTGCCGATTATGGGGCTCTTGCGGCCAGCACCGAGGCGGCGGTGGATCGCTTTCACACGCTGGCCGGGGAGCTGCGGGACACCGAGGCGGCCCTTTCTCACACGGCCCAGCTCATGGGGGCTGTGGTGCAGTACGCAAAGACGCGGGCCGTGTTCGACGGCTACAAGGCGGCCCGGTATTCTAAAAAATATCTGGTCCAGCATGAGGCGGAGCTGGCCGACTATCGGGCGGCAAAGGCCGCCATGAGCGACTTGCTGGGCGGGGCAAAGCTCCCGAAGATGAACGCGCTGAAAAAGCGGCGGCGGGAGCTGGCGGAAAAGAAAAAAGCCCTTTACGCGGAATACCGCAAGGCCCAGGCGGATATGCGGGAGGCCGTGGCGGTCAAGGGGAACATCGACTGTCTGCTCGGCCACACGGACGAGCGGAACAAGGCCCAGGAGAGATAGCGCCGGGGCCGCAGACAACAAGGACTTCTGGACAAAGTGTCCAGAAGTCTGGCGGGTTTGGGGAGCTCCCCAACAAGCGTTTTTGCGGCCCCCTCGGGCTGCAAAAATAGCAAGTGTGGCCACACTTGCCCTGCTTGCCGGTACAATCAAAGCCGGTAACAACTACTGTTTACCAAGGGTGTGCGGAGGGGTTGCACTCAAAGGAACGCCGTATTAGCATGAAAGCAAAGCGGGATAGAAAGTGGTAAAACTTGCTTGCTGGGTTTCCTTTGGAACTACCCACGGAATAGACTGTCCGTTCATCCTGCGGGGGTATCAACCTTTCGGCTGGATGGGTGCGGCCCTGCCGCCTACCTGAGTTTCACACGCGCCTGTTGGCTCTCGCAAATCAGATGAAAAGTCCCGCAAAAGGAGGATTTGGTTATGAAACAGACGGTTCCTGTGGCTGGTGTGGATGTGAGCAAGCGGTTTAGCGATATGTGCATCCTTGCTCCCAATAATGAAATTATGGCCCGACTGAAGATCTACCACGACTTGACCAGCATGGAGCGGTCTGTGGCAGAACTGCGCCGGGTCGAGAACGAGTGCGGAGCGGCTCCAGTCATTGTCATGGAGTCTACCTCCCATTATCATCTCATTCTGTTTCAGTTTTTCCGCGAGGCCGGATATGAGGTGATCGTAGTCAATCCCATTCAAAGCGGAGCGCTGAAAAATATCAATGTCCGAAAAGTAAAAAACGATAAGGTAGACGCCTACAAGATCGCCATGCTTTATCGCCTCAAGGTCTTGCGGACATCTCAAGTCCCAGTAGACAGCCTGCGGGGACTAAGGCTGCTCTGCAGACAGAGAGCAGAGCTTATGAACGATGTCACGCGCTATAAAAACCGTTTGACCGCATATCTGGATCAAATCTTTCCCGGTTACGACAAGGTGTTTTCAGATATAGGCGGGGCATCCTCAAGAGCAGTTTTGAGAGAATGTCCCACGCCGCAGATCCTGCTGCTGAAAAACGAGAATGAGTTGGTTCGCACAATCTGTATTGCTGGGTACAAAAGTCCCGCATTTGGCAGAAAAAAGGTTGAGAAACTCCGCTGTGCTGCCCAGGAAGCAAAGCAGATTGGCCTTTATGCACCCGGAAATGCGGCTGTGGTTACTTCCGTTGTCGCTATGCTGGATGCTCTGATGAAAAGTATCTGGGAAATTGAACAGGACATCAAAGCCCTGGTCATGCAGGAGCCGTTTATTCAAAAGAACATCGTACTTTTACAGACCATCCCGGGGATTGGCCCTCACAGTTCCATCGCTCTGTTAGCGGAAATAGGCAATTTTACGCTGTTCCAAAAGCCAAAGCAGCTTGTTGCGTACTTCGGCCTCGACCCATCACAGAGGCAATCCGGTACATTCACAGGCTCAAAAAACAAATTGTCCAAGCGCGGTTCCGCCTATGTCCGAGCCTTGCTTCACTTGGCGGTGATTACCGCTATTGCTCCGCAAAAGAAACGGCCAGCCGCTAACCCTGTACTTCTGGCTTATTATGAAAATAAATGCAAATCCAAGCCGCACAAGGTTGTTATGTGCGCTCTCATGCACAAAGTCTGCAATATTATCTTTGCTGTTCTCCGCGACCAAAAGCCTTTTGAGCTGCGGCAGCCCGAGCAGCACGCCCAGCGTCTGGGATTGGCCGCTGTTGCTTGAAGCTATAGTATATCACATAGGCCCGGTTGCCGCCGGGCCTTGTCGTGCTGCCCTTTGGGGCTACCGCCTGCAACTTGAAATCTTTACTTGACTTTGCTTAGCTGGTCTGTTAGTGAACGACCCCGAAAATGCCATAATCAGGAGATGCCCGTTACGACAAAATTGCCAATATTTTTGGCGTGGAGTATAATGATTTGAGAAAATCTTGAGATTTATATGAGATACTTTTCAGTACGCGAGGAAAGGAGGCCCACTCGTGAAAAAGATATTGCTGGTGGACGATGAAAAAGGTGTTGTCGCCATGATGAAGAGCTATTTTGAAATGTCCGGCTATCAAGTGTTGACTGCCTATAATGGGGCCGAGGCACTTAGACAAGCCGTACACCAGCCAGACATCATCTTGCTGGACATTAATATGCCCGGTATGGACGGCCTGACTGTCTGCAAGAAGATCCGTGACTATATTTCTTGCCCGATCCTGTTCCTGACTGCACGGATCGAAACCGCCGATAAGATCAAAGGGTTTCAGGTTGGAGCGGATGACTATATCATAAAGCCGTTTGACATTGATGAATTAGGCGCAAGGGTCGCTGCACACTTGCGGCGGGAAAACAGAAAGCAGGGGCAATCCGAACTCCGCTTTTTCTCTGAAATGGTGATCGACTATTCCAAGCGCGAGGTATCCATAAACGGCGAAAGAATCGGCTTATCGCGGAAAGAGTTTGATATTGTGGAGCTTCTTTCCGCCAATGCGGGACAGGTCTTTGACCGGGAGCGGATTTATGAACTTGTGTGGGGGCTGGACAGCGATGGTAACAGTGATACGGTCATGGAGCATATCCGAAAAATACGAAACAAGTTTGCTGCCTTGTCGCGTCACAGCTATATTGAAACAGTTTGGGGGGTGGGCTACAAATGGAATGGATAAAAAACATGAGCCTGAAAAAGTCCTTGTTTTCTCTGACGTTCGTGAACCTATTGCTGGCAGTGATCCTCTCCGCTGTCGTCTTTTGGGGCTGCACAAAATTAAGCGCGGCACTTGACCCATCCGGCGTCCAAATTGTTGTCGGCGCAGATGCCATTACAAAAACAGAATTTCCAGAGCCAACAGCCGGAACAGCCGTAGCCGGGAATGTGCTGGCGGTTTTACAATTTTGCTTACCGATTCTATTCTTCATTGTCGCTTTGATATTAACTGCATCGCTGTTCTATCGCTGGAAACTGAAAGAGCCGCTTGCTATTCTCATGGATGGAGCAAACCGCATGATGGAGAATGATTTGGACTTTACCATTCCATCCGTGTCTGGGGACGAGCTGGGACAGCTCTGTGTTGCATTTGAAACCATGCGGCAATCGCTATTGAACAGCAACCGCGAGCTGTGGCGGCAAACTGAGGAACGGAAACGGCTGAACGCCGCGTTCTCCCACGATCTCCGAAACCCGATAACGGTCTTAAAAGGCTCGGCAAAAATGGCAAAACAGTGTGCAGATAGCGGCAATACGCCGCAGCTCATGGATAATCTTGAGCGCATGGAAGCCTATACAGGGCGCATCGAACGCTATGTGGAAACTATGAGCAAGGTTCAACGGTTGGAGCAGGTGCAGCCGGAAAAAGTGACTTTTGACACCGCTGCGCTGAGCGCCGATTTGGAAAAAGCACTTGGCTTTTCCGCAGCCGATCATGGAAAGCAGCTTTACTTTCACGGTCTATCCGCAGGCGGCACTGTCACACTGGATAAAGGGATGTTGTTTCAAGTTGCTGAGAACCTTACAACAAATGCTCTCCGATTTGCAAAAGAGAATGTTTCGGTAGAACTCTCCATAGAGGGCGAAAATCTGAAACTGGAAATTGCGGATGATGGCGACGGGTTTCCGGCGGAGCTTTTGAAAAACGGCATCCAGCCGTTCCGCAAAGGTACGGAAGAAGCGGAGCATTTGGGCATGGGACTTTATATCTGCGATCTTCTTTGCCGCAAACACGGCGGTACGTTGAAAATCGCAAATACCGATATCGGGGCTGTTGCCTCCGCTATTTTGAAAATCTCATAACTCTTGAGCGTTTTTTGAGATTTGCCTTTTATACTCTCCTTATCAAACCGATAAGGAGAGTTTTTTCATGGATATTCAAGTAAACGATGTTTCCAAAATCTACGGTACAGGCGAGAACAAAGTCGTTGCGCTGTGCCATGCAAATATGACAATCCACTCCGGTGACTTCATCTCCATTATGGGGCCGTCAGGCAGTGGCAAAAGTACGCTGCTTCACATCATCAGCGGATTGGACACGCCAACTTCCGGCAAGGTGTTGTATGGCGATACCGGCATCCATCACGGCAGTGACAAGGAGTTATCGGCGTTCCGCCGCCAAAAGATCGGCTTCATCTTCCAGCAATTCAATCTGCTCCCGGTGCTGACAGCGCAGGAGAATATCATCATGCCGCTGCTTCTCGACAAGCGCCAGCCGGACAATGCCTATTTACAGGAGATCGCAGCCTTTTTAGGGATCGACAGCCGTTTGAACCATCTGCCCCATGAACTGTCCGGCGGGCAGCAGCAGCGCGTGGCAATCGCCCGCGCTCTGATCGCAAAGCCAGACATCATCTTCGCCGACGAGCCGACAGGAAATCTTGATACCAAAAGCGGCAGTGAGGTTATGGAAATGCTCTGTGATCTTCGGGCGAAGATGAATAAAACCCTCATTGTCATTACCCACGATCCTGACATTGCAGAGATGGCAGAGCGCCGTTTTACCATCATCGACGGGGTGCTTTCGGAGGTGACTGTGAAATGAAATCCTATCTGGCACTTGCTTGGAAAGAACTGAAGGCACAGAAAATTACGGCGGTTTTAATCCTGATTGCCGTTATTACGTCAACGATTATGACCACTGTGATCGGTCAATCCATCGGCATATTGCAATCTATGCGTGTCCAGCAGGCTGCGGGACTGAACGGAAACCGCTATGTAACTTTTCATCAACTCGGCCGGGAACAGACGCAAAAGCTCCATGAGGATGATCGCCTGTATGACGTAGGCGACATCATCTTTGTCGGCAGCACAACACTTGGCAACAGCAGCTTGACCTTGTATCTCCGGGAGTATCACGACAATGCTTTGGCAATGTACCCGGCAATCAGCGAGATAAAAGAGGGTCGTTTGCCGAAAAAAGCAAATGAAGTGGCCTTGTCGGAAGATGCGCTGCACGATCTCGGCTTGGATGCTGCGATTGGGGACACCATTTCTTTGGATTTGAGCGTATATGTCATGGACGGATCATTGCCGGAGGTCGAATATGTCGCTGACTTCACCCTGACAGGCATTTTGGAGAATAGTTACCTCGGCTATGCAACTGGTACGGTTGTTGGAATTGTCGGAAATGGAACAGCAGAAAGTGTATTACCGGACGAATATCTGCTCTATTCCACCGATTTCAAAACCCACAGCAAACAGGATTTTCAGAGCATTGTCTGTGATCTTGCGGCAAAATTGCAGGAAGATGATCGGTATATCCAGTACAACTGGGTTCTGCTTCACGCACTCGGTATTGCCTATGATGCAGACGAGGATAGCTGCACTGACGCAGGTTTTTCCTTTATGACGGTAGCTTGTATCTTGGTAGGCGTATTGGTTTTGCTTGCGGCCGGGCTGGTGATCTATAATATTCTGAAAATCTCCATCACAAAGCGTATCAAGGAATATGGAACGCTTCGCGCCATCGGTGGACAGCGGGGACAGATTTATCGCTTGGTGTCCGTACAACTCTTGATCCTTTGCGGAGCTGGGCTTCCTGTTGGGCTGCTGATTGGTACTCTGTCGGCAAAAGGGGCGTTGATCGCGGCAACTGGCGTTCTCAATCCCGAAATATTCATGGCAAACAGCACTTCCGAACTGAACTCTGCCATCAGTGCTGCCAGCACGGTAAAACTGCCAATGCTCTTTGCCAGTGTTGCGGTCACGCTGATCTTTGCAATGTTGGCTGCTTTTCCCGCGGCGCGGTACGCCTCCCGCGTTTCTCCCACGGTTGCGATGTCCGGACAAACAGTGAAGATCAGGCGCCGGGTAAAGAAAAATCGCACCATCCGCAATTTTGATGCCTACTACGCACGGCTCAGCTTGAAACGCGGACGAGGCAGGACAGTTGTTACAATCTTGTCCCTGGTTATGAGTATTACCGTTTTTGTCGCCTTACAGAGCTTTACCGGGCTGCTCGACGCCAGCAGCTCCATTCAGAATATGTATTCCGGCGACTATGCGATTACAAATGAAATCGTCGGCATTCCGGCAGAAGCCGTGAAAACGCTAGAAGTGAATGATGCGGTAGAGGGTGTTTCCACTACCCGGCTTTCCGTGTTTATGCCGGGAGCCGGAGATGTGCTGCCCTTTGAAACGGATTTGTCCGTGCAGAGCCATGAAACCTTGCAACTCGCAAGCGTTGATGAAGGGCAGTTCCGCACCTATGCCCCTGATTTGTCTGAAGAGGATAAGCAAGCGTTGAATGACGGAACGGGCTGCTTGATTCAAAATCCCATTGCTTTTTCGTATGGAGATACGGGCATACAGCAGACAAACCTTGCCGTTGGCGACACAATCCGGCTGGGAGATAAAATAGTCCGCGTGGTAGGACTTACTGATACCCCTGTTATTATCAATAATGCTGGTTTTACAAATGGTGTCCAGATCATTGTAAACGGTGAGCTATATAGCTATCTGCTTGGAGATGACAGCTATTCGGAAATATACCCAACACTCAAAGAGAATGCAGATGCAGATGCCTTTGAAAGTTGGCTGGACAACTGGTGTAGCGAACAGCCGGGAACGCACTGGCTCTCTTACCGTCAAAGCAGCGACGAAATGGCGGAGAGCTTTGCACAAGTCAAGATGCTGTGCTGGGTACTGATTGCTTTTATCGGTGTCATCGGTGTTCTGAATATCATCAATACCGTTTACAGCAACATCCATACTCGTGTAGGCGAGATCGGTATGCAGCGGGCTATTGGAATGAGCGCCGCAAGCCTTTATAAAACATTCTTGTGGGAGGGTGCCTATTACGCTATCTTTGCGTCTGTGATTGGTGCGGTGTTGGGGTATGTCTGCTGTATCTTTGTCGGGGCAGCAAAGACGGACACCTTACAGCTTGTTACCGTTCCCGTCATGGCGATTATAGAGGTTGCTGTGGTTTCTGTTGCGGCCTGCCTGCTGGCAACGGCGATCCCGCTGCGCTCTATTGCAAAAATGAACATTGTCGAATCGATTGAGAATGTCGAATAACACCTGAGCAGAAGCCGTCCGGCTTTGCAAAGATGACGGCGGCTTTGAAATATTGCATTTCAAGCCGCCGTTTTCCTTTTGAAAAAATGGATTTACGGGGGGTGTATTAAAGTCGCCCTTTTTTAAGGACACGGCGGTTTCCAAGGAGGGATCGTTGTGTTCATTTTGCTTTTTTATTGTACGCATGATCTTCACCTGCTAAAAAAAGCGTAGCTTCCCCTCCGGGCAAGTCCGGCCTTGGATATGAAATCTGCCAGTATGTAAATGAATATATCATTTCACGCGCTTGTGTGGCTCTGCGCCATGCAAGCGCGTTTTTCTATGCCTACTTTGGGACAACTTGTCCCAAGGTCGGTAAGGGCTGCCCCGGATGCCGATCCCCGCCGCACCTCCGTTCAAATCGCTTATCAACCCACCACAAAAATCTGAACGGAGGAAAATATAATGACTACGATCAATTTGAAGGACTTTTACGCTTGGTACACCCACGATGAATATGTTGAGATTTCCGACGAAGTAGCGGAAGAACTGAAGGCCGACAAGCGGTATGAGGCCGCCTACCGCCGCCGTGTTACCCGCAACAAGGCGCAGTATTCGCTGGACTGCGATGACGGCATTGAATATTCGGCTTGTCTGCATGAGCCGTCCCCGGAAGAGCTGGTGCTGCGGCAGGAACGGTTTTTCTACCTCTGGAACGCGCTGAACACTTTGCCCGAAACGCAGGGCCGCCGTGTGGAGGCGTGTGTCATTGACGGTAAACGCTTTTCCGAGGTTGGACGAGCCGAGGGCGTACATAGCGGCTCAGTGCGAGGCTCCGTCCTGCGGGGCCTTGAGAGCATGAAAGAGTATCTGAAAGAAAATTGGTAATATACCCCCGGTTTTGCCTGTTTTCTGTCCTTGGTATACGAGGGGTGAACTTTGGGACAAGTTGTCCCGAAGTCCCCCTCTCAGGGAAGGACCAAGGGGCGGCGCTGCGTCGCCGTCCCTTGGTTTTATCTATGCGAAAGGAGGCGTAATGCCGGAGCAGTACACCTATCAAGTGGGCAAAATTCATTTCATCGTTACCCCGGTCTATAAGGACAAAAGATCGGGAGAAACGATGGAGGACATTCTCCTAAAACTCATGCTGGCGGATTTGGAAAACGGCGACATCCTTAACACGAGCGGCAGTCGGGGGTACAATATACTTGGAAATACTGATTGTCCGACACCCGTGGAAGGAGGACATTTTGAAACTGTCGGGTAATCACAATTTTGGCACCGCCGCCCTCTATTGCCGGCTGAGCCGCGACGATAACATGGACACCGAGTCCAACAGTATCCAAAATCAGAAGAAGATACTCCAAAAGGCAGCAAAAGAAAAAGGTTATGCAGATACCTTGTTTTTCGTGGATGATGGGATCACGGGCACTACTATGAAGCGGCCCGGATTTCAGAAAATGATAACCGCTATTGAAGCCGGGTATATCTCCGCTGTGTTTGTCAAAGATTATTGTGCGATAATAGGACTAAATCAGAAAGACCT
>ULXY01028673.1_pt1 | contig 21632 bp, 14 predicted proteins | sample 1961741 | NCBI WGS metagenome assembly ULXY01 (sample SAMEA4835851, study PRJEB28245) | human gut metagenome | biome: gut microbiome; material: fecal sample | place: Denmark | collected 2008
ACAGCAGTGTATAAGTTATCGCGACGAAGCCCGTGACATCGATATCCGAATATGACGGCAGGCCGTACATATCGACGAAGTATTCATAGGGCTTGAATATCGCGGGGTTTCTGAGCTTCACGGGCGGAGTCTTTCCGGAGCTCTTGTCGGGGTCATTCTCCTCGACTTCGACATTCTCTATAGCCTCCGCTTTCTTCTCGAACGCCTTTGAATCGTGTGCGAGCACCCAGCCGACATAGAAGAAATACTTGTTGTGGCACGCGGCGTAGCGGCGCATCTCAAAGACTGTATTGAGATCGACGAGCTTCGTATATATCTCGTTGCAGCGTTTGCGGTTCTCTTTCCAGAGTGCCGCGGCGCGCTCGTCAAGCTGCTTTAAGTCGCCCTCGATAATCTCGATATTGCTCTTGAGCTGATCTATTACCTGCTCAACGGTACCGACTGCCGACGGAATCTGGAGTCGCTCGAAGTTGAGTCCCGCAAAAATGCTGTCGACCTCGTCGACGCGCTCTCTCGGCGCGCAGTAGACGCCCCAATAGTCGGTCGCATCGGTCGAGCACGGGATGAAGAGCACATAGGGGTCGTCGTCATAGGCGACGAGCTTTTCGTAGCTCTCCTTTGGCATATGACCGAAGCGGGTTTTGATGAACTTGCAGTTGAACAGCTCATCGAGTCCGACATCGAAGCCCGTGAAATGCTCATATTTTGCAATGCCGTTTCGGCACTGCTCGAGCTGATCCTCAAGCTCCTTGTACTCATCGTGCATCGCGGACAATTTTTCGTCCAGTTCGTCGATGTAGGCGCTGGTCTTATCGTCGAGCTGAATCTCACGCGAGCGGTCGCCGACTATCGTCGGGTCGGGCGCGGAATCATTCTCGCGGATAAGCTCCTCTATTTTTTGCAGCATCGGCGCATACGGGTTTTCCTCGCTGAGCGTCGAATAACCCATTGACGCAGACATATACTGCGTTGCCTGCTCGGGATGGAACGATCCGTCCAAGCAGCAGGTTGAAATGAAATTGTTAAGCTGGTCGAGCGGACCTGTGACTTTAACAAGCTTCATTTTTGCAACTGCCAAGGTTTATCACCGTCCTTTTAAACTCTTAAAAAAGCTGTCAGTCGCCCACGCCGATAAGAAACCGGCTTATTTCTTCGGGCGGAATATTATATCTTATACCCTCAATAATGTGGGTAAGATTTTCTGCTTCATTCTCCGCGAGCGCGACATAACTCATCATCACGACGCTCGGGAAGGTTGAAAACCGCACAAGCCCTTTCGCGCGGTCATATCTGAGCTTTGCACTCACCTGCTCGACCGATCGGTCACCCCGCTCGGCAAATGCGACATACGCCGTGCCTTTGAGCGTTTGGAGAGCCTTTTCGGCATCCGGCGCTTTCATAAATCCTGTCAGCGCTTTCTCATCGAGCGTTCCGCCGGGCATCAGCATCGTGGTGAGCACGCTCTGCGGCATATTGGTAAGACGCTTGAGCCTGTAGAGCGAGACGATATTCTCGGCATCCGTATCGAACGCGTGCATCGCGTCAAGCTCCTTGCGTTCCTTGCCCTTGTAGTTCTTTTTGATGAGCGCCTCCGCCTGCGAGTGGAGATATTTGTTGAGCGCCAGCTCCATGGCGAAATAATCGGGTCTGCCGTCGGAACCGACAGAGGCAAACGGGGAAAGAACCGCTTTATACGGTGAGCCCTCGACTGCCGCCAAAAGCAGATCAACATTTGTCGCGGTCTCAAGCGCTGCGGCGTTGAGCTCCGAGTGGCGCACGAAGAAGTCGGGCACTTTGGCGAGGTTCTTCTCCGGGTGGCGGCTGTTGAGATAGCGCACCGAATGGAGCAGCATATCAACATCGCTCAGCGTCACGAAATATTTATAAAAGCCGTCGCCGATGGATTTTTCATATCTGCAAAGGGAAGCGAAGTTGTTTGAAAGATGCTCCCTGAGCAGTATTTCTATCTGCCAGCGTCTGAGCGAGCCCATTGTCACGCCCTCGAACGCGTCGGCATAGGCGGTGTGAGCCTTCAGATAAGCCGCCGCTTCGTTGACGGAACGGCAGGCGAGCAGATCGGTATAGTTCTGCGCGGTCAGGCGTTTGCCGTACATAGCACGAGCCTTTGCGAGCACTGCGTTTGCGGCGGACGAAACTGTCATACGGCACACTTCCTTTCAAAAAAATCTGATCAGTCGGCGTTCACGGCTCTGTCGGCGAGCTCCTGCGCCCATTTTTCGCGGTTAGCCTTGCTCTGCTCGTCGAGAGTATCGGAGACTGCCTGAGCCTTCTTCTCTATCTCGTCGAGAGCCGCTTTCAGCTTTGCGTCATATTCGGATGCGGTCTTTGCTATCTCGCTGTCGGTGCGCTCCTGCTCCTCAGCTTGAATCTTCTTCGCCTGCTCGGCAAGCTCGGAATCCGCCTTGTCGAAGAACTCCTGTTCCTCCATGGTGCGCTTTCTCGCGCGCTTGTCCATATCGACTATCGTTTTAATGATGCTTTCCATAACTGCACCTCTTTTGCGCTGTTTTGGTATACATCTTCGGTATACCTATTATATATACTATTTCTGCTTCTTTCAGCTACTAAATTATATCACCAACATAGCAAAAGACAATATGCAAAAATAATAAACAATCTTCATTTTTCAAATTATTTTTGTACCGCGACACAAAAATTTAACAAAGATATCAAAGTTATAAGAAAAAGTGCTTTCAAAGCACAGAGCACCCCTCCGGGAAAAGCCAGAGAAGTGCCGCAGTTTACTTTTTGATGTTATCCTCGATGAGGATTCTTATCTTCTCGGCGATGAGCGCACCGAGAGCGAAAGAATGGGAATGATAGAACTTCATGAACTTCTGACCCGCTTCGGTCTTGAAGACCCAGAGCGCCCAGCTGGGGACAGGCTTATCTATTCTGCCCTTGTACTGAAGCTCGAACGGCTGAGAATAGGTCACGCCGCCGCTGCCCTTCATCTGGAAGCGGATATAGCAGCCGAGATCCTTTTCATAGTCGTTGAGGTCTATGGTGTTGCCCGTGGCGATAACTTTGCCGTCTGCTATCCACTCGATGACCCGGCAGTCGCGGGTAGGATCGGTGGCGACGGTTATCGTGTTCGCTTTTTGGTCGACTTTGATACCGGTCACGAGCGGCACATTGCCGTCGCCGTCAAAGTCGCCGACTCCGTCGGTGGTCTTGTAATATTTGCTCGCGGCAAAGAAGTTGCCGTCTTTCATCGCTTTTTTGACATTCGCTTCGTTGTTCTCGGGCAGGACGAAGAACTCGAAAGATCTGCCGACCTCGTTGAGCTTTTCGGAATCGTCATCGGCAAAAGCCCAGATATTTCTGCCCTTGGGGATAACGACCTGAAGCAGCTCATCCCAGAGCTCGCGGTCGCCGCGGGTGACTCTGTCGGTGTTGTTGACTATCTCCATGCCGAGGCAGCTCGGGCAGTCGATGAATATGCCCGCGAAATAGGCTATGTAGACATTCCAGTGCGAGCGGTGCGGGAATCTGCCGGAATCGACCCAGTCGCCGACATGGTTGAGCACGGAATAGCCGCCCGCCTTTTCGATTTCAACGGGAGCGGTTCTGTAGTCGTTTTCGATTCCCCACTCTCCCTGTCCGTAGGTGGTGAAATATCCGTTGACATGAGTCTTCGAGATAACAGCCATATTGCATTCGATTCCGCCGCGGATATCGGTCATGCCTCTGCCGCCGCGGTCAAGTCCCTTTGTGATGCGCTCGTAGTTTTCTTCGCTCATCGGGTAAACTTTTCTGAACTTGTTGAAAATTCCGTTCGTCTCTCGCTCACTCGTCCAGCCGTTTGTGATAACGCCGTGGTCGGTCATCGCAAGGATATCATAGTCCGCCTTATAATATTCCTCGACCATCTCGTCGAGCGTCGGGTCGCCGTCGCTCGCGTCGCAGTGTGCGTGGAGGTTTGCTTTATAAGTTTTCCATGTGTTCCAGTCGACCTGCTCATAGGGGCTGATTATCGTATAATCCGTCTCTTTCGAGCCGAACGCGAACGCCGCCGGGAAAGCGGTGAACAGCATCACGATAACCAGCGCAGCCGACAGAACGCGCTTGAAGTTCTTCTTCATTTATATATTCTCCTTAAATCAATATGCGTCGAAGAAATGATCGAAAACATTGTAGCCGAGGAAGAAATACTTGAACGCCCAGACAATGGGATTGAACTTGAAATAAGTCCAGTCGAGCACTGTAACTGTGGCGCGCAGGGCGGTCGAGAGGTCGTGGGTTCTCGGAACTCTGACCTTGCCGAAGTCCTCGCCGTTTCTTCTGATAACGAAGGGCTGAGAATAGCAGATGCCGTTGTCGCCCGTGATATAGAATCTGACATAGAGATAGGGCGTGCCGAGCAGATCGTCCGCGTGGAGATCGAGGGTCGCCTTGCCGCTGTCTATATCCGTCTCGCGCTTGATAACATTGCAGTTCGAGACCCAGGTTATCGCATTGAAGTTCGTGCCTTCGATGCTTATCGTGTCGTTTTCGTCGTCGACGGTCACTCGGGTGACGAGCGGAGTGTCGTCGCGAAGATATGCCTCGGTGTCATAGACCTTATCCTCGTCGAAGCCGGGCATCTCTTCCATGCCGTTGAGCTCAACACCGTTTGAATAGTGGGAGACTGCGAAGCACCAGCCGTTCTCCATACCCTTGCGGACATTCTCGTTTGTGAGTTCCGGCAGAACCATCATGGTATAGGCGTCGTTTATCGAGCGGACATCGTGAGAATCGGAGAAAGCAAAGCCCCACGGGACGCCATTATTGGGTATGGTCTTCTGGAGTATCTGATCGTAAAGTATACGGTCGCAGCGGGTGTGTGCGTCGGTGGCGCTGTTGATGCCCATACCGACGCTCGAGCCCTTGTTGTCAAGGAAAATGCGCGCAAATTTGTTGGCATAATAATCGTCTATCTTCTGACCGACATGATCCGCGCTGTCCTTTTCGGGATAGACATACTCGCCGACATGGGAGAGCATGGATATTCCGCCCTTGCGTCGCACGCCCTTCGACGGGGTCTCATAGTCGCCGTAAACGCCGGCGAGACCCTGACCATAGTCGGCATAGTAGCCGGTCAGATGGCAGTCGCACTTTGGGGTCGCCATATTGAGCTCTATGCCCTGCGGGACATCGAGCATACCGTTGTTATGCGTTCTCGTCTGCGATGCGGCAGTGCCGGTCGTATAGGCCTTGTACTCCTCATCGGTCAGCGGGTAAATGGGCGCGAGCTTCGTGCGCTCATATTTGACGAGTCTTATCAGCGGCACGAGCTGCGGCTTCTGATCCCAGCCCTTGTTTATCGTGCCGTGGTCGGTGAGCGCGAGGATATCGTAGTTGAGGTCATAGTGTCTCTCAACAACTTCGTGGATCGGCAGATAGCCGTCGCTCGCGTTGCTCTGGGTGTGCAGCTGAGCCTTGTATATTCCCCAGCTGTCCCAATCGACTTCCGCATAAGGGTCGGTTATCTCGTAGCTTATCTCCGCAGGAGACACCTCGTTCTCCTGCGCAAAGGCGCAGAACGCGAGCGAAGGCACCGCAACAAGCAGGCAGAGCAGCAGCGACAGGGTGCGTTTGAACATTGTCATTCCTCCGTATGTTAATTTTTTATTCTGTAACATAGTTTAAAACATTCGGCAAATTAAATCAACAAAGTTAACATAAATTTCGCAGCAAAATATAATTTTTTATATATTTTTTAGTCATGCTTTTCACATCCTCCCCATATGTTTGTTCAAATTGACATTTTTCGGTGAATTTTCGTTGACAAGTTTTGCATATTTTGATATACTCAATTTGAGATTGACCGAACGGAAATATTCCGCAAAGTCTTCTCAGGGAAAGAAAAAAGAAAGTCAAAAAAAGAAAGGAAAAGACAATGAAAAGAAAACTTATCTCCGCCGTTGCGCTCATCATGTGCGCGATAATGTTCCTCTTCTGCGGCTGCAAGTCGAAGAAGAACGGCGACGACACAACTGCCCCCTCAGAGAGCGGCGCGGCAGTCGATGCAGTCACCGATGAGAGCACCGAACCCTCGTCCGAAGAGACAACCGAGCCCGAGAAGAAAGAGCCCGCTGCCGATGCCATCAAAAAGGTTACGGACAGCACGAAGAAGCCCGGCAAAGTCAACACCACCACTCCCTCGGTCAAAAAGCCCGAGTGGAAAAAGGCCGGCAAATACACCTGCGGCAAGAACCTCGCGGCAGGCGAATACTATGTAGTTCCCAATTCAAAGAAATGCTCGCTTATGCTTACCGACGGCAAAGACGGCGAGCTTAAATTTGAGATTCTTCCCTGCGGACTGTTCGTCACCATGAAAGCCGGATATACTCTTGAAGTCAAGAACGGCAAATTCATCCTCGCCTCCGAAGTCAATAAGATGGGCGCCACAAACGGTAAATACAAGCTCGGTTCATACAGAGTCGGCGTTGACATCCCCGCAGGCATAACCACTCTCGGTTCATCCGAAGGCTCGTTCTTCACCGTTTTCTCATCAAGCGATTATTTTGACGAGGACGCAACGGCAATCATGTTCGCCGAGGATTATCCCGTTTATTACAACCTTGAAAAGGGTCAGCGCGTCCTGTTCATGGAAGACACTTCCCTCGGAGTAAAAATCCCCGGTGCAAACAGCGACGGCAGCTACAACTCCGGAATGTACAAGGTCGGCAAGGACATAAAGCCCGGCAAGTACACCCTCGTTCCCACGGATTCCGAAAACGGATACATGGTCTATTACGATCTGAGATATATTGAGCTCTCCATCAAGGACTACAAAGAGAATGTTAAGGCAGGCACTGTAATCACACTCACAGATGGCACCTATTTCCGCAGCAGCGGCTTAAAGCTTGTTCCGTATGTCGAGCCCGGCACAACCGCCGCTCCCGAGACTACAACAGAAGCTCCCGAGACGACCACAAAAGCTCCCGAGACGACCACAAAAACTCCCGACACCACAACCACTACAGCTCAGGGAACTCCTTCCGAAAGCTAAATAACAAACCAACCGATTGAAGAGTCGCAGAGATGCGGCTCTTCCTTTTTTTGCCTTTTTTGCCCGTGTTGACTTGAATGTTCAGGTTTGGTATAATGGACAAAACGGGTAAGCCCGCAATAATCCTCACGAAAGGGAAAAAAGATGAAAAAGCTTATATCTATTATTCTCTGCATGGCTATGCTCGCCGGTGTTCTGGCGTTTGCAGGGTGCAAGAACAATAAGGACAATCAGGACACAACAGCCGCCTCGACGGGCATCGACGCTGTCGACGCCGCCGATACGACCGAGCCCTCTGCGGACAGCACCGCAGCTGAAAGCTCCACCGCAAAAGAGACAAAGCCCTCGGGCAGACCGACTCAGACTGTCCCCGCAGCGGCAACGACCGAAGCGCAGGTTGTCACTCTCCCGACCAACTCGACCGAGAAGCCCGACAACGGCAGCTCCACCGGCTGGAACGGCGCGGGCAACTACAAATGCGGCAGCGGAAGCGGCAAGCTCGCCCCCGGCGAATATTATATTGTCAAGACCTCTTCAAACTACTCCGCGCTCCTCTGGGACGGCAAGAAAAAAGATAACAAAGGTCAGCCCCTCGCCTATGATATAACGATAGACGGCACGCATACGCTCGTTACTCTTGAAAGCGGCTACGAGCTCTACATCAGCGGCTGCAAGTTCATCAACACCGCCAGCGAGCATCCCAAGGCGGTCAACGGCAAATATGCCCCCGGCACATACAAGATAGGCAGGGATATTCAGAAGGGCGAATACATAATCAAGAAAGCCTCCGGCGCATACGGCGGACTCAGCTTCAAAAAGAGCGTTGACCCCTATGTTCAGAATGTTGCAAGCGATTTCAAGATGGTCGATGTCTCTGTCTATTATACGCTGTCAAAGGACGGATATGTCCACATCACAGGCTGTGAGCTCTATGACGCAGCTTCGCACGACATGGCTTCGATAGGCTGCGACGGCACGACTCCCGCAATGTACAAGGTCGGCAAAGATATAAAGGCCGGCACATATACAATAACCCCGGACGGCAGCGGAAAAAGTTACTACGCGGTCTACAAAAATTCAACGGATGCCACAGACTCCGCGAGAATCGCTGAAACGCGCATAACCAAGGCTACAAATGTCGCTGTCAGCGACGGCGAATACATCTGGTTCTACAGGGCTTCGATGAAATACTGCCAGAACCCGAATTCCGGACTCGATTTTGACGCTACGGCAGCTTCGGAATAAGCAGATATTTTAATCAGTTAAAAAGCGAAAGGACATCGGGGCAAACCTCGATGTCCTTTTATTATTTTATTTGGAGATAAATTATGCTCAGATTTGTTTTCCCGACCGATGACAGTCGGCAAGATGTGCAGTCATTTTACAATGAGTTTAAATCGGACAGCGGCACCTGCATAGGCTACGGCGATACAAAAATTTTGACCGCTGGCTCGCCGGAATGAATAACAGAATAAGCGGCAAAAATCTTCCCGCCGGATATGTCCGCGAGAATTTCTATCTCTGCTACGACGGAGACGACATGGTCGGCGTATTCAACCTCAAGTTCGAGCTGACCGAGTTCCTGCTGAACTTCGGCGGGCACATCGGATATGCGGTCAAGCCGTCGCGCAGAAACAGGGGCTGCGCCTCGCAGATGCTGAAACAAGGGCTCGACATCGCCCGCTAACTCGGATTCGTGCGCGTGCTGTGTGTCTGCGACGAGGACAACATCGCCTCGGAGCGCGTGATAATAAAAAACGGCGGAATATTCGAGAACAGGCTGTATGACGATGAAGAAAAAGTTTTTGTAAAAAGATATTGGATAGATTTATAATATAGGCGAAAATCACGCTGATAAGATTTGTGTTTAATATAAATCATCACAATACATTTGCACAAAACAGAATCCTGCCCACGAAAAGCCATGGGCAGGATTCGTCTTATAAAAAATCCCCGCGCCTTTCGGTGCGGGGAAAATTTTATCTGATATAGGGCAGCGGGTTTACTGTGCTGCCGTTTATGATTATCTCGAAGTGAAGATGCGGACCTGTCGCGTTGCCGGTTCTGCCGACTCGCGCTATCGCCTGTCCTGCGCTGACATGCTGTCCGACGCTGACAGATATAGAACCTGCAAGGCAGTGAGCGTATCTCGTCTTGACTCCGCCGCCGTGGTTGATGACGACGCAGTGTCCGTAGCCGGAATTGCTTCGGCGCACGCTCTCGACTGTACCGTCGAGTGATGCGACTATGACCGCTCCGGTCGAACCGCCGCCGGGAAGAGTGAGGTCGACACCGGTGTGGAAATCTCTGTAACCGCGCAGGGTTCTCCAGCCGTAAGGCGAGCTGACGAATGTACACGCGGGTGCAGGCCATACAAAGCCGCGTCCGGAAACCTTGACATTATATCCGCCGCTGACACGGGTCGACTTCGTGCCGATAAGCTTCTTTTCGGTCACGGGCTCTTTCGTCCTGACGCGTGAGACCTCCTGCGAAGTGACGCGCTGACCATCGATATATGTTACAAGCTCGGTTATTGTGTCCTCGCCCTTTTCGCCCTTTCGGGTGACACGGGTAGTACCCTTGAACATCGAAGCGTCATTGGTCTTTTCGGTGTCGTAATCGACCTCGACCGTTCTTGTCTCGGTTCTCATGACCTTGACGCGGACATAGTTGACCTCGTTCGAGACCACTATCTGATCGCCTGTATGAATATACTCGCCCATATCGGGGTTGAGCGCCATGAGCTGCTTTTCGGTCAGCCCGTTCGCGACCGCTATGCCGTATATCGTATCGCCGTCCTTGACGGTGTAGGTCTTTTTCGCCTGCTTAGTCTGCTCAAGCTGCTTTTTGAGCTTCGATGCATCCCACATGGTCTTCGGGTCGTCAGGATAAAGTCCCTGGACATACTCGACCTTCTCAACGAAATCGACAAAGCTGTTGCTGTCGGTCACCTTGTGCTTTTCAAGAATAGCATTGAACACGCTCGCTGCATCCGTCTCGTTCTTGACGGAGCAGATAAACTCGTCATCGATATAAATTCCGCAGGCATTTGTGACATTACTCTCGGAATTTTCGATTATTCTGTCGCAGAGTATCGAAGAATCGACAAGCTTGTTGACGCTGACAAGTGAAAGCTCATATGTCGGATCATCAAGTTTGGCGGAAGAATCCGTCTTTGTAGTCGTCATTCTCGCCTTTGCGGCGCTCTGAGCCTCGTTATACACCGACTCGTCGGAGATATAGCCGAGCTCCTTGTTGTCGTAGCTGACCTTGAGCGCGAACGTGACACTGCTCCAATAGTTGACGGTCAGCACGAAAGCGAGCACTGCGGCAACGGGCAGAGCGAAGTTCGCTATGGTCTTGAACATCTGCGTATGGGTGGTGAAAGCCTTCTTCACATAGTGCCCGAGTATCGGGAACAGTGTTTTCGGCTTATGGCGGCTCTGCCTGAGATAATTCATAGCCGAGCGCACATCGCGCCTGAAGTCCTTGACCTGCTCAACGAATGTATGAGAAATTATGTGGATAAACTTCTTGAATCCGAGCCAGAGAAAACGGAAGACATATCTGAAAAAGCCGACGATATTTCTGCCGAGCTTCTTAGGCTTCGCGAGCATCTTTTTAAAAGTTGTGCCGGTTGCGAGTCCGAGCGCCGCGATATAAGAATAAAGTACGGCTCCGGCATCGCCCTTATGAGCCTTTTCTTTCTTTTTCGCGTGCTTGTCTTCGGCAGTTTCCTGCACTTCGGGCTGCGCCGCAGAATCAGCATCCGAAACTATTTCGTCCGCCTCTATCATCACGTTTTCGTCAACGGACTCTTCTTCGTCAGCGACACCGCCCGCTTTTTTCATGGCGGCTCTGGTGCGCTTGTCGAGAGTTTTCTCATATGTTGCGAGGATATCGTCATAATCGCTGTCGACATCTATCTTCTCAAAAAGCTCCGAATACTTTGCAGTTTCATTTATTCTGTTTTTAAGCTCGTTCCCGTCCTTTGCGGGCGACTCTGAGCTGTGCAAATCAGGATTGGCAATATTGCCCTTTTTCTTTCCCGACATTGCTTCGCCCCCTTAAAAATATTACAAAATGATTACAAACATTATAACGCCGCCGAGCAATTATTACAAGTCTTTTTGAGAAATATATTGTTAACAATGCTTGGATAGTGCAACACATGACGCATTTTTGAGATAGAAAAATGAGCCGCCGAAAAGGCAGCTCATATCTCTCATAGGATGATTATTTCTTGTCCTCTGTCATGTTGAAACGCTTCTTGAAGCGGTCAACGCGTCCGCCGGTATCGACGAGCTTCTGCTTGCCGGTGAAGAACGGATGGCACTTTGAGCAAATATCGACACGAAGATCCTGCTTGGTGGAAGAAGTCTTGATGACCTCGCCGCAAGCGCAGCGGACCTCAGTGGGCTCGTACTTAGGATGGATTCCTTCCTTCATTATTGTCACCTCTTTCGGATTATCTGCATATAACTTTGTCTTTAAGCTTAGCAAACGAAATTTTATCATACACGGGGCAAAAATGCAAGCCCTTTTTTCATATTTTTTAAACTGTTCCGACTTTAACGGTCGAATTCATGAAAAATGAGTACAAAAGCGTCTCTTTGACGGGCATTCCGAGTGCCTGCGAGAGTGCCTCGCGGTATATCCCGAGCTGAGCCGAATATCGGTCGAGCAGAGCCTCGGCGTCAACGCCCGTGTCGGTTTTATAATCGACAATGACGAGTTTTCCGTCCTCGACGAACACGCAGTCCGCAATGCCCTGAACGACGATTTTTTCTTCAGCCGCTTCGCCCGTCAGCTCAGGATAGAAAAACTTTGCCGGGAAGAGCGCTGCAAATTTTTTTTCGCGCATGACGTTATCGGAGGCAAATATTCTCTCGGCAAGCGACGACATAAAGAACCGTTTAGCCGCGCCGATATTCACAGCCTTGCCCTCATCCTCCGAGAGGAAGCCGCCGTCAACGAGCCGCGCGAGTTCGGATTCAATGTCGGCGCGCGCCGCAGCGTAGTCCGAAAACTGCATGAATTTGTGCGTAGCCGTGCCGCGCTGAGCCGGGGTCAGTCCGCCCGAGCTCATGAACGCCGGGCGCGACGAGGCGAAATATTCGCGGTTTATGCCGCGCTCTGAGCCGTCCGAAGCGGCGCGCTTCGCGGGCACAGACGAGAGCACCGAGCGCGGGTCGGAATAATCGAGCCGTTCGCAAACTTCGTCGAAGAATACGGGCTTTGCGGCTATCTTTTGCTCATTTGCGGATTCGGTCATGAAGCTTTCCGAATCGCTGACGACAACTTTGAGCTTGAATCTGTCTTTTTCGGGCAGAAATATCGGGACATCTACGCCGGAAAGCTTTCTCAGCTCATCTGCGGCGGGATGGCGCATGAGCGCCGTGAGCACAAGATCTGAGAAGTTGTTCATTCTGAGCACGGCGAACGGGTTCGCCCGCTCCCCTATTCCGCATTCGACGGCAACCTTCGCGAGTCCCTTTTCGGGATTCGGGACAGATGTGACCATAACGAGATTTTCTTTTGCTCTCGTCAGCGCAACATAGAGCACTCTCATCTCCTCGCTTCGTCCCATGCGCTCGGAAGTAATGACTGCGGCGCGGCGCGAAGCGGTGTCATAAACGCTGATTCCGTCCTCTGTGCGTCTCTTCATACCGAGCCCTGCAGACGAGCTTATGAGCACTGATTCGGTGTTGTCCCGCTCGTTGAACGCGTGCTGCATATCGGCGAGAATACATATCGGGAATTCAAGTCCCTTGCTCTGATGGACGGTCATTATGCGGACGATATCCGCATTTTCGGACGGTCGCGCAGCGGTCGCCAGATCGCCGCTCGTACGCGCGACCTTATCTATAAATCTTATAAATCCGCTGAGTCCGAGGTTCCCCGCCGCCTCGTATTTTTCGGCATAATCGCACAGCAGACCGATATTGAGCCTGCGGCGCTCGCCGTCCGGCATCGCGCCGGCGATAGCGTCGAAGCCCGTCTCCTCGCACACTCTGCGGACGAGCTCGCCCGCGCTTAGGGTCAGCGACAGTCTGCGCAGGGATTCGATCTTTTTGAGGAATGTCGCCGCTTTTTCGTCGCCCTCGTCAGCCGACGCGGCGACGCTGCGATAGAGTGGCTCAGTCTCGCCCGCCTCCAAGCGTTCTTTCGCCGAGGCGCGTATATCCGCAAGTTCACCTGCGCTGAAGCCGAAGAGCGGAGAGAGCATGACAGCCGCGAGCGGTATGTCCTGCACTGGATTGTCGAGCACGCGCAGGAGTGAGAGTATAAAGCTTATCTCGGCGGCCTCAAAGAATCCGCCGGTCTCAGGGGAGAAAACCGGTATGCCGCGCTCGGAGAGCGCATTGGCATAGACCGAAGAAACATTTTTTGCCGTGCGCAGGAGAATGCAGAAATCGCCGTAGGACGCGGGATGCAGAGCGCCGCCCTTTGTGACGAGCATCTTTCCCTCCCGCACTGTGCGTTCAATATATTTCGCAACATAGCGAGCCTGCGCTTCGAGCATATCGGCTCTGTTGCCCTTGTCCGTAACGACATGCAGCTCACAGTCGGGAGTGTCGCGCTCGGGATATTTAGCGGCGGCGTTGAGCGCCTCGGAGTCGTCATATTCAAGTTCGCCCGCCTCCGTGCTCATCAGCTGGCGGAAGATATAGTTGACGCACGATGTAACTCCCACGCGGCTTCGGAAATTCGAGCCGAGGGTTATGCCCAGGGGGTATTCCCCACTCTCGAAGCTGTGTGTTGTGCTGCGGCGGCGCAGGAATATCTCCGGCATCGCCTGACGGAATCTGTATATGCTCTGCTTGACATCGCCGACGGTAAAAAGATTGTTCTCGTCGGCGGATATTGCCTTGAATATCATATCCTGCGCTTCGTTTATATCCTGATACTCGTCGACGAGTATCTCGACATAATGCGATGAAAGCTCGCGCGCAAGGTCGGTTTTTATATATCCGCCTCTGCCGTCGGAAACCGCAAGCAAATTGAGCGCGCGGTGCAGGATATCAGAGAAATCGGCGGAGTTCATTTTATCTTTTTCGGCGGAATATTCCCTGCCGAACTGCTTGACGAGTTCGATAAGCTTCGTCACGGGACCGTGCATCAGGCGCACATCTTCAGAATGTTCTCCGGACGAGACGCACATAATATTAGGTACTTTTTTCAACAGCTCCTTGAGCTTTTTGCGGGTGGTCATGACCGCGTTTTTTGTCTCGCTCTCATAGCCCTTCGGCACACGTCCGAGACCCATATATTTGACTGCGTTAAATGCTTCGAGAGCCTCGTCCCAGTCTCTGTTGACTTTTTCGCGAAGCTCGGCGTACATATTTATATCGCTCTGCACCGCCGCGCCGTAGGCGTCCGCGACAATAGAATCGGACTCCATGGCGGCCATCATATCATTGCTTGATGACACGCAGTAGTCGAGCATATCGCAGACATATTTTTTTATTATACCGCCCCAGCAGCTCTTGTTGATATCGGGCTGGGAATACTCTTCGATAAGCGAGTCGAGCCACAAATCAGGGAACGGATAAGCTGTCGAGATATCATACATTTTGATTATCAGCTTTGCGAAATCCTCGTCGCTGCTGCCGGAGGACATCATGTCGCTGAGTCCCGAAAAGCTGCCGTCCGAATCCTCTTCGTATGCCCGCTCGAGCATTGCCTCGCAGACATCGTTTTTCATTATGACCGCTGTCTCGTTGTCGAGCAGCGAATAGTCCGGGGATATGCCGAGCGCGTGGAAATTTTCGCGCACAAGGTCGTTGCAGAAGCTGTCGATAGTGCATATCTTCGCAAACGGCAGGAGCATATACTGGCGGCGAAGATGCCTGTCCGTCGGGTCCTCCGAGAGGCGTTTGAGTATCGCCGCGCCTATCTTCTCGCGCATCTGCGCGGTGGCAGCGCGGGTGAAGGTAACTATCAGCAGATTCTCCGCCGAGCAGGGGTTATCTTCGTCCGTCAGGCGGCGGATAACACGCTCGACGAGCACTGTTGTCTTGCCCGAGCCTGCCGCAGCGCTGACAAGCACAGAACCTTTACAGCACTCTATCGCGTGCTGCTGATCAGTCGTCCACTTGACTCCCATTCTTCATCCCCCTCTCCGAGTTTTCGGTTATCGTCCAATTCTCTTGCAGGCATATTATTCTCATGCGTGCAGATGTTCCAATATTCGCACTTCGAGCAGATTTCCTTGTAGTTTTTGCCCTGCGCCGGGAGCGCGGAAATCGAACCGCGATGCAGCTCTTCGCCCATGTTTACAAGGTTTTCGTCAACTGTGTCCCAAAGCTTTGACAGCTCTCTGAGGTCGAGGGTCTTGCCCTTTATGTTGCCGTCCTTATCAATTCTTGCCGGGATATACACACCGTCGCCGTCATGCTCCATGGCGACTATGACATCGGCGTTTTCGAGCACGAAACCCTGCATTTTTTTGTCGTTCGGATTGCCCTGTTTGCTGAGGTCTTTGCCCCTCTCGGCTGTAAAGGCAGATGCCTTTGCAGGCATATAGAGCACCCCTGCGGGGATCGCATCGCCGTAGCGAGCCTTTCCGTTGCTCACGAGCGTGAAAAGATATATAAGCATCTGCATATTGAGTCCGTTGAGCACATCGGAAACGTCAAAGGGCTTGCCCGACGACTTGTAATCTATGACTCTGACATACGGCTCTCCGTCTATCTCTGCGAGATCGACTCTGTCCACCTTGCCGGAAATATTGATGTGTCCGCCGGAGGGTATTTTCAGATCATACGGCTTTATCGTGCCGTTATGCGATATATCAAGTTCAAGATCGATCGGGCGGAATTCGCAGTTTTTGAACTCGTCCGCAAGCCGCGCCGCGACCGCATCTATGCTGCGCGCGAGGCGTTCATAGAGATAGAGGAATCTCTTTGACCTCTGCGAGCGGTCGAGGAAGCGTTCGAGATAAGAGTCCAGATATCCGCGTATTTTTTCATAGCGTTCATCGGGATCGAGCTCGGAGAGCTCCTGCGCGCTGAATTCGCTGAGCAGCTGTTCGAGCACGAAATGTATAACCGTGCCTTTCTGAAGCGGGTCGAAGGTCGCGCTCTTGTTCTCCTGAAGCTTCAAGCCGTAGCGGCAATAATAAGAAAACGGGCAGCGGTAATATGTCTCAGCCCGTGAGGGCGAGATATTCATGTTCATGCCGAAAAGGCGCGTCGCGCTCTCGCGGCTGTCTATCTTGAAGGTTCTCCCCTCCGCCGCGCTGTCGAGCGACGCGAGTCTGCCGGAATAATCGGCATCTTTTTCAAAATATTTTCTCAGCGATTCATAGAGCTCGCCGCCGTTTCGCATCAGCGCTGCCGTCAGCTCAAACGCGGGCTTTTTGCCCTCGACAAGGTCGATTTTGTCCGCCGTGAGCGTGTCGGTCTGATGCACCTGCGGGAAATGCTCGCGGATGAAAGTGATTATCTCCGACTCGCTGAGTTCTTCGCCCTGCGCGCTCTTCGAAGAATAACTGACTATCAGCGTCTCTTTTGCGCAGCAGCACGCGGTATAAGCGATAAATCGCTCTTCGGCAACTCTGTCCTCACCGTATATCGCGGTCTCTATGCCCGCCTGCGCGAGACGTTCGCGCTCGCCGGCGTTGAGCATACCGCCCTGAACGGGATTGAGCGGCAGTTTTCCCGCATTCGCGCCGAGGACGAACACCGCCTTTGGCGCGATGGGTCTTATTCTCTGCGCCGAGCCTATCGTCACCTCTTCGAGGGAATGGGGTATCTCGCCGAGGGTAACGGTGGAGAGCATGAGATCGAAAAGTCTCGAAAAGCGCGAGGCTTTTACCGGGGTCTTGCCGAGCGTCTGCGCCGCGACATCGAGCAGAGAGCAGAGGGTGTCCCAGAGCCGCTCCGTCTCGAGAGCGAGCACATTTTCGCCCGAATCCTCGAGATAAATCGCGAGGTCTTTGAGTCTCTGTGCCGTATCGAGCTCGCACAGCAGCTCGAACATAGCCTTTGCGCAGCCCTCGCCGTCGTTATCTTTGAGCTTGCCTCTGAACTTTGCAAACGGTTCGACCGCCTTTTCGCGCAGGGCGTTCAGCCTCTCAAGCTCCGCCGCTGCGTTTTCGGTCATCTCGCCGAAGCCGTCGGGGCTCGACTCCCATTTTTTCAGCCAGCCCGAGCCGTTTATCTGCCAGAGATAAGTGTAGTTTTCAATATCCGATATCTCATCCGCCGCAAGCGGGCAGAGACCGGTTTTAAAAGCGCGCAGGACGCTGTCGGTGTCGAAGCCCGTGTCGGCTATTTTCAGCGCGGCGCGAACGAGCGTCATCAGCGGTTGATTTATAACAGGTTGGCGTCTGTCCTCGAACACGGGTACGCCGCATTTCGCGAGCGCGGTCAGCATCGGGCGGATATACGAAGTTTCGTCGCGCACGATAACTGCGATATCTCGGCTTCGGTATTCGCCTGTTCTGAGCATTCGTTTTATATGCGCCGCGGCATAGGCGCACTCACTGCGGATATCGGGCGACGCGACTATAGATATGCTGTCGCACGCGCCGGGGAACACATCCGCCTCGGGGCTCAGAAAGTCACTTGAGAATGCATCGAGCGCGGGATCGCCGTTCGGGTCATTGATAACAACAGGCTTTGCGCACGGCACGCCGACGCTGTTCGCGAGTTTAATGAGCTTCTTTGCGGTATTTTTTGTATGGTAGAATATATCGTCGCTGTCCCGCTCAACAAGGTCGGGCGCAGTCAGCGCGGCATAAACATCGTCCGCCTGGGTGAGTATCTTGCCGATAACTCCGAACTCCTGCGCGGTGAAGCCGCGGAAGGAGTCGAAGAACACCGTTTTATTTTTAAAATACCCGCTTTCGAGAATTTTGTCTTTGAGGCGAGTCAGCATGCGGCTGTCGTCAAGCCAGCCGTCGGAGACGAAAGAATCGTAGACCGAGAAAACGAGCGAAATATCGGCGAGCTTGCTTTTCAGCAGCCCGTCCTCCATGTTGTTCATGGCGGCGGTCATATCCTCCGGAGATATCGCGCACTGGCAGAACTCCTCGTTGAGGCTTAGCAGCTCGCGCACGACCGCGGGGCTGTCCGCGCTGCGGGAATAGACATTCAGTTTATCGGCGCACTGTTCGAGGGCGCGGCTCATCAGAAGTATTTTTCCCGCTTCATTGAGGCGCTTGCCCTTGTCCCAGCCGACGGCATTAAACACGGTATTCGCAAGGCGCGTGAAGCTCAGCACTTCGACACGCTGGGCGTCAGCCGTTCCGAGGCGTTCGAGCACTATGCGCTCGGCGGCAAAGGAATACTGTTCGGGCACTATCAGCACAGCCTCGCTGCCCGAAGAAGCAATCGAAGCCGCCGTATCATAGAGATATCCTGCGGTGCCGCCCACCGAGGGCGAAAGTATCAGTCGCAGCATTTCAAACCTCCGTTGGAAAGATTTCACACAAAGATTATATCACATCCGCGGAAATTTGCTATACCATATTTGGGACATTGATATTGTATATCCAAAAACTCTCTGATATAATAACATCAAAATGACTTATAAGGCGGTGCGCAGTATGAGAATATCAACACAGACAGACATTATTTTTCCGGCTTTCGGTATTGACGAGGGCATGAAAATATTCAAAGAGGCGGGCTTCGACGCGCTCGATTTTTCGATGTTCTATATGAACAGCTCCCGCGAGAGCGTGCTCGGCAACATGGGTGAAGATGAGCTTGTCAATAAGCTTTTGGAGTCGAGTGAGAAATATTCGCTCCCGTTCAATCAGGCTCATGCGCCGTTTCCGAGCTACCGTTTCGGCGACGAGGAGTACAACAAATTCGTCTATGAAAAATTGAAGCTCTCTATCCGCATTGCGGGCAAAATAGGAGCAAGCCAGATAATAGTCCACCCGACCGCCTGCCCGGACGGCGTGGATCAAAAGCAGTTCAACATCGATTTCTATAATTCACTCAAGCCCCTTTGCGAGGAGTTCGGGATAAAAATAGCTCTCGAGAATATGTTCGGCCACGACGACCGCCGCCATGTCATGCTCGCAAATGTGTGCAGCTACGGCGAACAGCTCGCCGAATACTATGACGCGCTCGACCCGAGATATTTCACCGTCTGCCTTGATCTCGGTCACAGCGGACTTGTCGGCGACGACGCGGCGCACGCGATAAGAGCGCTCGGTCACAGAAGGCTCACGGCTCTGCATGTCCACGACAACAACTATATGGAGGATCTGCATATGCCGCCCTTCACCTGCAAGCTCAACTGGAAGGCTATCGCGCAGGCGCTCCACGACATAAACTACACGGGCGATGTCACCCTCGAGGACGACGGATTCATCGCGAAGCTGCCGAAGCGCGCCCTCATAAACGGCACGCGCCTCGCCGCAGACCTCGCGTCTGAGCTGCGCGACATGATAGCTCTGTAATAATTATATTTAAAAGCCGCATTCACCCGGATGCGGCTTTTTCTTGCAATAACAAATAGAGTATGATATAGTTATATTTAATATACATATGCGTAAAACGCAACTGGAGGAATCATTTTGACTACCGGAAGTTGGGTGCAGATAGTATGCCTTGTTCTTCTCATACTGTTTTCGGCATTTTTCTCGGCATCCGAAACCGCGTTCACTTCCCTCAACAAGATAAGACTCAAGACCATGGCTGACGACGGCAACAAAAAAGCCGCCAAGGCATACAAGATGGCGGAGAACTATGACAAGCTGCTCTCCACCGTACTTGTCGGAAACAATATTGTCAACATCACAGCGTCATCCGTGGCGACGGTGCTTTTCATCAGGCTCATAAACGAGAGCAAGGGTCCGACGGTCTCGACGATAATAATGACCGTGCTCCTGCTCATCTTCGGCGAGGTTACGCCGAAGACGCTCGCCAAAGAGATGCCCGAAAAATACGCGATGTTCGCGACACCGTTCCTGAGGGCACTCACAGTTATATTAACCCCTGCCGTGGCGTTCTTCATGCTCTGGAAGAAGCTTCTGAGCAAGATTTTCAAATTCAAGAAGGACGACACGATAACCGGCGACGAGCTTTTGAATATCGTTGACGAAGCGGAGTCCGGCGGCGGACTCGACGAGGATGAGAGCGATCTTATCCGCTCGGCTATCTCATTTTACGAATGTCCAGTCGGCGATATCCTGACCCCGCGCGTCGATGTCATTGCCGTTTCAAAAGACGACAGCGTCGAAAAGATAGCCTCGGTGTTCAACGACTCCGGCTTCTCGCGCCTGCCAGTCTATTCGGACGACACAGATGATATAATCGGCTTCATTCACATCAGGGACTTCAACAAATATGTGCTCACGAAGAAGCAGCCGATATCTTCGATAATCAAAAAGACCGTCTACATAGCAAAGCAGATGCAGATAAGCGAACTGCTCAAGCTCATGCAGCAGAAAAAGACGCACATGGCGGTTGTCGCGGACGAGTTCGGCGGCACGCTCGGCATAGTGACCATGGAGGACATTCTCGAAGAGCTTGTCGGCGAGATATGGGACGAAAACGACGAAGTTATTGAGGACTTCTCTCCCCAGCCTGACGGCACGGTAAAGGTTCTCGGCGGCGCGCAGCTCGACAAGATGTTTGAATATTTCAACATGGATGAGGACGAGGAGTCCGAATCCGTATCGGTCGGCGGCTGGGTGCTCGAACAGCTCGGCAAAATGGCTGAAGTCGGTGACACGTTTGAATACAAAAATCTTTCCGTCACCGTCACAGATGTTGAACAGCGCAGAGTTATAGAGATCTCAGTGAAGGTCGAAGAGCCGAAAGAAGAGAGCGAAGAGGACAAAGAGGACTAAAAAAATATATAAGAGAGCCGGATTTTTCCGACTCTCTTTTTTGTTACATCGTACTTGCAAGACCGATAAGCAGCGGCATGGTCACTATCGAAATGAAGCTGACTATTGCGACCGTTTGGGACGCAAGTCCCGTGTCTTTGTTGTACTTCGCCGCAAAGACAACCGTTATGTTTGCGGGCGGTGCGCTCGCCGCAATTATCATTGCGGTCAGCAGCGCTCCCGTGATGCCGCAGAGTCTGAAAACGCCGAGGCATATGAGCGGTATCACCGCGAGCTTTATCAGTGCTACGCAGAGTATCCGCCACTCTTTGAGCGCGGATTTTATCTTCGCGTTTGAGAGATATGTGCCGAAAATCAGCATCGCCACGGGTGTGTTGAGCGCGGCGAGATAGTCTATCGGCGCTTCTACGACATTGGGCAGTCTTATCTTCAGCAGATACAGCGGCAAGCCGATTATGAGCGATATCGTGCCCGGATTTATCAGGATGTTCTTGAAGTTGAACTTCGTCTTTTCGCCCGTCTCGGAGCGTGACATCAGCCAGATGCCGTGGGTGAACGAAAATAAGTGGAACATCATTATGACAACCGAGCCGTAGAACACGCCCTCGTCGCCGAGCACGGCATAGGCGAGCGGCAGAGCCATATACCCGCAGTTGCCGTAGACGCTCGAATATTTGAATATTGCAGCTTTGCCTATCGGCGATTTGTTGAACACAACGGAGCTGACCGCCACGCCGATAATATGTATCGCGGCGCCGCAGGCGGCGGCTATCGCAAGGCGCGTCGCCGATTCGCGGC